>OBIC01000004.1_pt1 | contig 222110 bp, 208 predicted proteins | sample 1519831 | NCBI WGS metagenome assembly OBIC01 (sample SAMN03019805, study PRJEB22545) | beach sand metagenome | biome: beach; feature: sea beach; material: beach sand | place: USA: Municipal Pensacola Beach, FL | collected 2010-10-20 | depth 40-45 cm m
AATCGCAGCCATCGCCATCATCCTGCGATGAAAGTTAAATCCCGACTACGACCTAGCGTGGCGCGCCAGTTTTCAGCGAATTCATAGTCTGCCTGGCCAAATGCGGCCCAAATGCTTGTGTCCTGATCATTCACCGTTTGATACAGCAGGGTTGGAACGCCGATTGCCGCGCCATCCGGATCGAACCCGCCCGGAAACATCTCCGGATCGGCAGCTTCGATCAGTGGACGCAGATCCTGATAGAGATCGAGCCATTGGTCCTGTTCCAGGCTTGAACTGGAGTAGAAGCCGCCCAGGATCCAGTTCAGCCTGTCTCCGCCTCCCGCGATTTGTATTTCTTGGCTGATATCCTCTGAATCCACATTGTACTCAACGGTCAGAATGTTCAGCGGCGAGGAATCACTGTCCTCAAGGAAGGTCTTTTCGAGGCTCTGATAGCCGGTGATCGAGGTCAGGCTGAAGCCGTCAAACTGCCATATGAGTTTCGCCTGGGCGGCATAGCTGTCTGCTTCCAGATGTGCGACCGTGTCCTGGTCGACATCATAAAAGCCGTCAGGATTGGCAAAGCCCAGCACATTGACGCACTGATTGCCCAGAATGGCGCGCGTGTCGCACGGTGTTGCCGCGTCCAGCGGGCTCAGTACCCCTTGACTGCGATAGCGGGGTCCCGGCTGGTCCACGCTGGAGCCATAGAGCCCGAATTGCGCAGACAAGTCGGGCGTGAGGTCGACATCAAGCAGACCGCGGAGCGAGAAATTGTCCGTCCCTGCAGCGTCGGCTCCAGTGTATTGATTTGTGATATAGCCATCGGAATCATTCTTTTCGAAAGCGACCCGCCCGCGGGCGGTGGAGGCCAGCGGGCCTGACAGGAATCCGCTCAGCTTGCTGGTCCCATACTCGCCATACTGCCCGGTAAGGCCTGCCTGCAAAGCCTCAGTTGGACGCGCGGCGATGAACTTGATGGCCCCGCCCGTCGTGTTGCGCCCGTATAGCGTGCCTTGAGGCCCCTTCAGGACTTCCACACGTTCAAGGTCGAACACCTGCATGACCTGAGCGCCAGGCGAGGAAATGAAAAGATCATCCACATACACACCGATCGGGCCGAGATTGTTTGTCGCAAAATCATTGAGCCCGATGCCGCGCAGGAAGATGGCAGGCTGGTTGCCTGCGCCGGTCGGCAATCCGATATTCAGGCCGGGAACCAGACGGGCCAGATCATTGGAATCGGAAAGGGTGGCGTCGGCGAGTTGCTCACCCGTATAGGCGGTAACCGAGATGCCGACATCCTGAAGAGATTGCTCACGCTTTTGCGCCGTGATGGTCACAGGTTGAAGACGCTTTTCGGTGTCTTCCGCTTGGGTTGCTATCTCCTGGGACGCGGCGACTGGAGCAAGCACCAACAGCGCGCAACCAGCCATGCATACAGATTTGATCATCTCGAATACCTCCTGTCCAGACATGTAAGCCGCCTGCGTTTGGCCCTTGATTTGTTCAATGTTACGGAGCGCGGCTGGCGCCTCTTAGGACATGCACGACAGCCTATGGTTCGCAGGCGACATACAGTCTTCGTTTCCGAAGTTTTTCCGATCGCGGTTTTAAAGTTGTCTTTGAACGTTGCGCACCCTGGCTTGTGTCTGTGTGCGAAAGAAGTCCGAGGATGCAAGATCAATGGGCTCGGCCTCGTCGACACTCAGGCGGACAAGCCCCATCAGTTCGCCGGCTTCCTGCAGGGTCATGGTCAAGGGGGGCATGAACTGCACGCAGACACGGTCATTGTTTGAAAATATGCAGAACACGCCATTGGCGTTCAGGCGTCTGACGGTTGCGATGCAGGTTGCCACATCAACGAACTCGATCGCCTGGAAAAGACCGATCTGTCTCAGCCCGGCCACCTTGTTCGATCGCGCCGCAAGATCGTTCACAGCTTCGCGGAAATAGGATGACAATGCATTTACATGGGCCAGAAACCCGGCGTCGGTGGCATGGTCGATCACCACTTCGGCGGCCGCGCAGCCAATCTCGCTGCCGCCGAAACTGGAGAAATGGATCATCGGATTTTTCTCGAAGACGGTTTCCATCTCGTCGCGGTAAAGCGTGGCGGCGATGGGATAGATCCCGCCGGAAAGGCCTTTGCCGGTTGCAAAGATATCCGGCATGATATCGTAATGCTGGAAGGCCCATGTCTTGCCCGAGCGGCCGCATCCGGTCTGGATTTCGTCCAGGACAAGCAGCACGCCATGCTCGCGCGTCACCTTGCGAATATGCTGCATGACGTCCCGCGGGATGATGTTCATCCCCAAGGTCGCGGGTATGGTTTCGAGCGAGACGGCGGCCGTGTCCTCATCGAAGAAATCCTCGATGCGGCTCAGATCCTCGTATTCAACCTTCACAAAGCCCTCGGGCCGATAATTCCAGGCCTTTGTGTATTTCTCGTCACCGGCTCCCATGGAGAGGCCGGTATGGCCGTGATACCCGCCCTCCAGGCACAAGATCTTTGACTTGCCCGTAAAGCCCTTCGCCATTTTGAAGGCGAAGTCCATCGCTTCCCCGCCGCCAGAGGCGAACACGACCCGTCCCATATGTTCGCCGCTTGAGGCTTCCCCGGCCGAGAGCACGAGTTTTTTCGCCAATTGCGAACGCTCGGTCGAGATCAGATGGTGATTGCCCAGATCAAGATGGCCGAGCGCCCGCATAACCGCATCAACAACTTTCCGATTGCGGTGCCCCATATTGTAGACCCCTCCGCAAACATGACAGTCGAAATAGCGCCGACCATCCAGGTCCCAGAGAAAGACGCCCTCGCGCCGGCCCTCAATGATCTCCCAGCCAAATTCGCTGTAGAGCGGGATCTTGTGTTTGGAGAGATAGGTTTCGTGCTGTTCAACAATCTCGCTGCGGCTGATCATGGCTGTGAACTCCTTGCGGTGAATTGGGGGGCGGGATGGAAAGTCAGAGGCCAGCAGGCTGGCCCGCCGCGACGGGGATTGCCGCGCCTGTGATGAAGGACGCCGCTGTGGTTGAGAGGAAGGCGACGAGTTCGGCCACTTCTTCCGGCTGCGCGCCACGCTTCAGCGCATTCTGCTGCGCCAGCCCATCGCGGGCTTCTTCTATCGTGCAGCCTTCCAGCTGGGCGATCAGTTCGTACTCCTTGTCCCCCATTTCGGTCAGAACCATTCCCGGACAGATCGCATTCACGCGGATGCCGACTTCACCCAGTTCGAGCGCCATGGTCTTGCTGAGGCCGACAATCGCGTGTTTGGTCATCACATAGGCTGACACGAAAGGGGCGGCGCCGAGGCCGTAGATCGACGCGTTGTTGATGATCACGCCGCCGCCGCGTTCGATCATGGAGGGGATCACGGCCTGGCTTGTTCGGATCAGGCCCTGCACATTCACGTCGAAAGCCTCCTGGAACATTGCGGGGGTCGTGTCGGTGAAAGCCGCGCCGAAGGCGGTTCCGGCATTGTTGAACAGGATATCAATGCCGCCGAATTCCGCAGCGGCCCGTGCCGTGACGGCGGCAACCTGGTCTGCCTCGGCCACGTCCATGGGCAGAGCCAGACAGCGCACCTGATGCGCCTCGACTTTCGCGACAAGTGCCTTGAACGCATCGAAGCGCTCATCTCCCAGAACGTTCAGCTCTTGCGTGATATCGCCATCAGTGCGCGTGGTCATGACGATGTCGGCGCCCGCTTCGGCCAGTTTAAGCGCGGCGGCGAACCCCATGCCCTTCGGCGAGCGCGCGCCGGTGATCAGCGCAACCTTGCCTTCAAGGGCACGCTTGTACGTTGGGAGTGGGCTTGAGGTCGGTGTTTCCACCGGCGTGGGCGCGCGGGGGCTGTTGGCGAACGCATCGGCCGCGGGCCCACTGCCCAGATACTCTGCCGCCAGAGCGCAAACGCCCTCAACCAGCATCGGGCCCAGTTCCTTTGCCGTTTCGGTCTCTGACCGGCTTTGCGCCCATGCCATGAAGCTGAAGCCGCGCGCCAGAAGCAGAGCTTGCAAATGCGCCAGATGATCATCGGGCAGGAGGCGCTCGCTGCGATAGCCTGCGACAAGCCCGTCCAGGGCAACGTCGAAACTCGGCTCGCCGACCAGAAAAAACAGCGACGTCGCCAAATCCATGAGATGCCAACCATATCCGCAATCGTCGAAATCGATGATCCGAACACTCTCCCCATCACTGAGTAGATTCTCAGGCAGGAAATCGCCCTGTGTCAGTCCAAACCGGTCGGGCGCTTTTCCGAATGCGGCGAGTTCGTCACGCAATTTCACGCGGGCTTCCAGCAGAAGGCTCTTCTGGTCTTCACTCAAGAGCTTATACTTCCAGAAACAGCCGAAATGTGCGTTATCCCCGAACAGGCCTTCCTCGTTCCAATGGCGGCGTGTGAACCCGGCGGGCGGTGTCCAGCTTTCCGTGAAATTGTGGATTTGAGCGGCGAGCTTGCCTGCCAGAACATGGTTTTTCCGGACAAGCTCAGGCGACATCTCTACATCGTTTTCCACGGTCCCGATTGGGGTGCCATCGACCCAGCCCAGTAGGTCAATCTGGCGCGGTTCGGGGATTGCAGCGTGCTGTAGGATGACAAAAAGCTTGCCATCCAGAGTTGGAATGGTCGGCGGCGTCTGAATGCCATGCCGGGCCAGTGCGCCCATGAGTGCGAGTTCGGACTCAAGCTCGGCATTGGTGTGATAATGGGCGCGGTGAACGCGTATAGCATAGCGCTCACCAGTGGCTGCAGTCACCGCGAAAACCGCATTTTCGCGGTACTTGATCAAGTTGACCTTAGCTTCCGAGAGTCCCCAAGAATCGAGCGCCTGGACGGATAAGGACCGCAGGAGCTGTACCTGTTCAGCAACTTCCAGGTCATAGAATTTCTGGCCAACTTCGAAACCAGCTCCACTTGCATCCTTCTTTTTCAACCAGTTCAGCATGTCGGCCTCGTCTTGCATTGTCGCGCTGTCTCTGTCGTTCGGATCGTTCGGATCACAGAGTGTGACAAGGCTAAGGCGGAACGCGTTGAAGCCGGTTGTAATATGACGACAATGATTGGGCCTTAGATGACAGTCTGCCCGTGGTGGTTGTCATCGAGCTGGTGTTTTCTGCAGCTCTGAAATATAGCCTAACTGAGGATTTTGCCCCCTGTAACATACAGTATTTTCAAGTTTTTTTGGTTTTTCGGCGTGCAATTACGGAGGCAGCAGGGCAACAGCACGACGCAAAGTGCGGATAAAACCACCAGAGACGCTGGTCTGCCTCCGAAAAGCTTCTCTCATGGAACTGTTTGCTAGCGGTCACTTGCCCCAAGCCCGTCGCGGATATGCTGCGATATTGTTTCGACGCCGTTGGCTCGGACATCCTCGGAAAATTCCAAACGCTCCCAGGCATGGCTGTTGTGGATGCTTGAAAATCCATGAATGGTCGACCAGACAAACAGCGCGTCGCGTTCGGTGCGCGCTTGCGGATCTGGGATGTTTCGAAAGACACGCTCGATCTCCACCTTCACCCCTTGGGCGCCCATCGCCGGTTCGCCAACACGCCGGAAGGCTTCAGGGCGATCCTGGAGTGGATCGCGGGCCGGCCCGTCGCCCGCCTCGTCTTCGAGGCAACCGGGCCTTATCACCGCGCCTTCGAGCGCGCCATGGGCGAGGCTGGCCTGCCGCTGTGCAAGGTCAATCCGCGCCAGGCCAAACGCTTCGGTGAGGCGCTCGGCCAGCTTGCCAAGACCGACCGCATGGATGCGGCGATGCTGGCCCGGTTCGGCGCCCTCCTTGAGCCGAAAGTGCGCCCCGCGCCCGCCAGGATCCTCTGCGACCTCAAGGCATTGAACGTCGCCCGCAGCGCCCTCGTCAAGGACCGCACCGCCGCGAAAAACCGCGAAAAGTCGCTGCAGGGCCCGCTGCTGAAGCGGCAGTGCCGCGAACGCCTCACCCAGATCCTCCGCCATCTGAAAGCCCTCGAAGCCGAGATGCTGGCCCTCATCGAAAGCGATCAGGATCTCGCCCGCAGATTCGCCATCCTGACCTCGATCCCGGGCCTCGGACCAAAAGCGGCCTGCGCCCTGATCGCCGACATGCCGGAACTGGGCACTCTCAACGGCCAGACCGCCGCCGCCCTCTCAGGCACGGCCCCGATGACCCGACAATCCGGCAGGAAAACCGGCAAGGCCTTCGTCACCGGCGGCCGGGCCCAGGTCCGACACGCCCTCGACATGCCCGCCCTCGTCGCCGCACGCTTCAACCCCGACTGCAAAGCCATCTACCAGCGCCTCACCAACGCCGGAAAACCACCCAAACTCGCCCTCACCGCCATCATGCGTAAACTCATCATCCTCGCAAACGCACTCATCCGGGACGACCGAATTTGGCAACCAAGGCACACTTGACCAAGACGGATACTCACCATGAGGCTATGGCTGGCTATTTTGGGGGTATTCCGCCCAAGAAAAAAAGCAGCCCCGAAGGGCTGCTCAATATACCGGGGTTTCCAAAGTGAGCCGGCCCCGATTGCCGGCTCTTGGCATTCTTGTCGTTAATTCTGCTGCTTCACATCGTCTTCGCGGGCGATGGCGCGGTCTTCCTCGTTGAACTCGATCTCGGCTTCCTCATCGATGCCGTAGTCGCGAGCCTTGGTGGCCAGGCGGTTCATGGATTCCACCATGGTGCCTGAACTCATGCCCATGGTCTTGGACTGGGCCATGCCGACGCTCTCGGCATCGTTGAACTGGCCGAAATCGGCGCCCAGGAAGACCACTTCCCAGCCACGCTCGCGGGCACGGTCGAGGGCGGCGCGGGCGCCATCCATGGTCATCTCGCGCGAGGCGTTTTCATAGCCGTCGGTCATGATCACGATCACGGCGCGCTCGGGATTGTCCTCTTCGGCCATGGCGACCATGCGGCCGATGGCGTCGAACAGGGGCGTCATGCCGCGCGGGCTGGCCTCGTCATTGGTGACGGCGGTCCAGGTGTCGGGCGTGGCGTTGCGGCGCAGGGTGTCGAATTGCAGGCTACCCTGGGCGTCGAAAACCGAGAGGGTGATCTCGGTGGTCAGGGTATCGGCGTCCTCGCCCTCACGGACGGTGGCGACGGTTTCGGCATAGGAATTCACCGAAGACAGGGCCTCGCTCCAGATACTGGACATCGATCCGGTCCGGTCGAGCAGGATATAGGAATGCATGGATTGGCTCTCTTCGTCGATTGCGGGCGCGGATTGCGCGGAAAAGGCCGAGACCAGGGCTGCGGTCATGGCGATAAGCGTGCGTTTCATCAGGTGTCTCCCTCACATGTGTGAAAGGAGGCTGCCTCAGGAATAAGGCGCACTGCGGGCGTGATCTGGGTCATCGCACGGCAAAAAAATACGCCGGCCTCGCTCAAGACCGGCGCAGGGGTAGATGGTAGTGGGAGTGTCATTCCCGATCATGAAACGCGCCAGCCGGAAATTGGTTCCGGGAAAAATCACCTCGAAAACGAAAAAACCCCGGCATGGGCCGGGGCTTTTCCAATTCAGGTGATTCAGAGCGTTTACATGAAGCCCTTGAACTTGTCCTTGAACTTGGAGACGCGGCCGCGGTCGGAGATGCGCGTGCCACCGCCGGTCCAGGCCGGATGGGTGGTCGGATCGATGTCGAGCACCAGGCGGTCGCCTTCCTTGCCCCAGGTGGAGCGGGTCTGGTACTCGGTGCCGTCGTTCATCACGACCGTGATGAAGTGATAGTCGGGATGGCCTTCAGCTTTCATCTCGTCTGCCTCGTGGAGTTTGCGGGCGCGGAGCCCCCGCGCGGAAAAATCAAACGCGGCGTGTACCCGATCAGACCGGCCGGATCAAGGCCGATCCACAGGCTGTGGAACTTTTTCCCGGGCTGATTCGTTAAGAGTGCGTTATGATGGAGAGTATCCCCATGCTGCGCACCTGTACCGCCCTTGCCTGCGCGACCGTTCTGGCCGGTCCCGCCCTGGCTCAATACAGCTTCGTGTCCAAGCCCCTGACGGTCGAGGAGGTCAATCTCCAGCACGCCAATACCTGCGATGGCCGCGACATGGTCGTCCTGCCGGTCTCCCATGACGTTCCCGCCCAGACCGGCATGTTCGTGCTGGTGCCGCGCGCGGATGTGGAGACCGCCCACAGCGCCGAGCTGATCTCGCGCGATACGGCCCAGTCCCTGATCGACCGCACCTGCCCGCAGGCCAAGGCCGAAGAAGAGGCCGAGACAACCTCCGCCAGCGGCTAGTTCCCGGCAATCAGCTCTGTGGCGACCTCGTCATTGTCCTCGACCTGGCGTACCTTCAGGCCGGTGATCTGGTTGCGCATGCGGCGCAGAACATCGAACTGATAGCCGTGAAACACAAAGCACTGCCCGGTTTCGGGAATGGTCTGGGCCTCGTGAATGACGAGGCCAGCCACGGTCACCGCGCCATCGTCGGGCAGGTCCCAGCCGCGTGCGCGGTTGAGATCGCGGATCGGCACCCAGCCATCGACATTCACGCTGCCATCGGGCTGCGGGCGCACGCCCTGCACGGCGACATCGTGCTCGTCGCGGATATCCCCGACAATCTCTTCGAGAATATCCTCCAGGGTGACGAGGCCCTGCAGCGCGCCATACTCGTCCACCACGAGGGCGAAGTGGCTGCGGCGGGTGAGGAACTGGTCGAGCTGGTCCTGCACCGGCGTGGTTTCCGGCACGAACCAGGGCTCGCGGATGATCTCTTCCAGTTCGAGGTTGTCGAGATCTGCGCCCTGGGCGGCGATGGCGCGCAAGAGGTCCTTGGCGTGCAGGATGCCGATAATGTCGTCATGGTCGCCGCGATAGAGCGGCAGGCGCGTATGCGGGCTCGCCAGCGCCTGCATCACCAGTTCGCGCGAGCCGAGATCGGCGTCCAGCATGTTGATGTTCTTGCGGTGGATCATCACGTCCTCGACGGTGAGGTCCTTCAGGTCCAGCGCGCCGACGAGACGGTGGCGGTCGGCATCCTCCATGCCGCCTTCGGAATGGGCAAAATCCACCACGCCGCGGATTTCCTCGTCAAATGGCACCGCCGCACCTGCATCCTTCACGCCGACAAGACGTAGCGTGATGTTCACCACGGCCTGCACGGCCACCACCAGCCAGCCCACTGCCAGCTTCAGCCAGCCGATGGGCCGCGCCACGCTGCGCGCCATGTCGTCGGGCCGGGTGATGGCATAGGTCTTGGGCAGCACCTCGGCGAAGACCAGCACCAGCACGGTCATCACCGCCGTTGCCACCACCGTGGCGAGGCCGCCGGGGCCGAACAGGGCGATGAACAGGTTCGAGGCCAGCGCCGTGGCCAGGATGTTGACCAGGTTGTTGCCGAGCAGGATCGCGCCAATCAGGCCTTCCTTGTCGGTCAGCAGCCTGTTGACCGCTGCAGCACGCTTGTCGCCGTCCTTTTCCAGGCTGTGCATCCGTGAGCGCGAGGCTGCCGTCAGTGAGGTTTCCGAGCCGGAGAAGAAGCCCGACAGGGCCAGCAGGAAGATAATGGCGATCGCCGTTCCAATGATCATTTTTCAGTGCGGGCCTATCGCCCGGTCGCTTCCGTTAAAAAGGCTTCGACATCGGCGAGATCCGAGTCGGGTTGGATAAAGGCATGGCCGATACCGCGTGCAAGGATCAGGGGCACGCTATTTCCACGCACCTTCTTGTCCTGGCGCATATGCGCGATGAGGCGCGCAGCCGGATAGGGTCCGCCGGCAAGGTCCGGGATGCGCGTGGCGAGGCCGGCGCGGCTGAGCACCTTCTCGGCCCGCACGGCATCCTGCAGCGTCATCAGGCCGAGCCGCGCGGAGTAAAGCAGCGCCAGCATCATGCCGCAGGCAACGCCCTCTCCGTGCAGCAGCTCCGGCCCGTAACCGTTCTCGGCTTCCAGCGCATGGCCGAAGGTATGGCCGAGATTGAGAAGGGCGCGCACGCCGCCCTCGCGCTCATCCTCGGCCACGATGGCGGCCTTGGCCTCGCAGGAGCGGGCAATGGCTTCGGAGATCGCTTCAGGCTCCAGCGCCATGGCCTTCTCGCCATGGACTTCCAGCCAGTCGAAGAAGGCCTCATCGCCAAGCAGGCCGTACTTCACCACCTCGGCATAGCCGGCCGCGCGCTCGCGCTGGGGCAGCGTGGCGAGGAAATCGGTGTCGATGATCACCGCGCGCGGCTGGTAGAAGGCCCCGACCAGGTTCTTGCCTTGTCTGGTATTGATTGCGGTCTTGCCGCCGACGGAGCTGTCGACCTGGGCGAGCAGGGTTGTTGGCATCTGCACCAGTGTCATGCCGCGCTTCATCAGCGAAGCGGTGAGACCCGCAAGGTCGCCAACCACGCCGCCGCCGAGCGCGAGCAGCACATCGCCCCTATTGGCGCCGGCTTCCAACAGCCAGTCGAGCACAGCTTCCAGATTGGCCCAGGATTTCGAGGCCTCGCCGGCCGGAATGGCATAACTGTGCAGCACCCAGCCCGCGCCTTCGACCTGCTGACGGACGGTTTCCAGGTGAAAGCTCGCGACGGTTTCGTCGGTCAGCACGAAAACGCGCGGGGACTTGATGAAGGGCGAAATCAGGCGGGCAAGGTCTGAGGCGATGCCCGCCCCGATGGTGATGTCATAGCTGCGTGCGCCGAGGCCGACACGGACGCGGCGCACGAGATCCTGTTCCTCAGACATCGGCCTGCCATCCTTCCAGGGCTTTCAGGATCGCCTGCACCGTATCCTGGTGCGGGCCATCCATGCTGGTGACCGAGAGGTCGGCCTGACTGTAGATCGGCTCGCGTTCTTCGAACAGGCGGGTGAGAACCCCTTTCGGGTCCGGCGCGCGCAGGAGCGGGCGCGTGTCGCGGCGAGAAACGCGTTTCCAGATCGTCTCAAGATCGGCATTCAGCCACACCGTCACGGCCTTTTCGCGCAATAGGGACCGGGTTTCCGGGTCGAGATAGGCGCCCCCGCCGGTGGCCAGCACATGCGGGGCCTCGTCCAGCAGGCGCGCAAGCACCTTGCGTTCGCCGCGCCGGAACTCGGTCTCGCCATGGATCGAGAATATATCGGAGATGGAAAGACCCGCCGCACGTTCGATTTCAACGTCGCTGTCATAGAACTTCCGGCCGAGCACATCGGCCAGCCGCCGGCCCACCGTGGACTTGCCCGCGCCCATCAGGCCGACAAGTGCGATGGTTCGCCGTGCATACGGCGCCTCATTCCTGCCCGGATTGTCCAGCGAGTCTGTGTCTGCACCCATGGTCTTTTCGCGTGTCACTTCACTGCTCTATATGGGGAAAGGACGAAGGGCAATGGAAGCGGCGGATTTGCAAAACCGCGCGCATCGCGCCATTGCGGTCACGAAACGGGCAGTAGAGCTACAGATATGAAGAAATTCCTTTTCATCCTCGTCGTCCTTCTGGCCCTTGTCGGTGCGGTGGCCTTCTGGCTTGCCGGCCAGGCCACGAAGGGCATGCCGGAGCCGGGCGAAATCCGCATGGAGATCGAAGATGTCTTCTAGGCTGAAGACCGGTCTCAGCGCAGCCACCCTTCTCGCGCTCGCCTTTCCGGCCGTGGCGCAGGAACAGCTCGGCGGGCTCGGCATGATCGATCCGTTCGGGCGCGGCTATCTGGAAAGCGGCGAGCCGGCCATGCCGACGAATATGTGGAAGGCCTCGCGCACCGAAGACCTCCTGCCACTGATGGAAGATGTCCGCACGCGCCAGCTCACCCCTGCCGAGCGCATGCTACTGCGCCGGGTCGTGCTCTCGCCGGCCGCGCGCCCGGAAGGCGAGAATGCCGAAGCCGTGCTGGCCGAGCGCGCGCGCATTCTCTACGAGCTTGGCGAGGCCGAAGCGGCGTCGGACCTGCTCGACCGGCTGGATGAAAATCCGCGCGGGCTGAACGCGGCCCAGCTTTCGGTCGATCTCCAGCTCGCCCTCGGCAATGAAGCCACCGCCTGCCGCAGCCTGACGACGGAAACCCGCGAAGGCCAGTTCTGGGCCAGGCTGCGCGCGGTCTGCGCCGTGCTGCAGAACAATGCCCCCGCCGCCGAGTTGGCCGTGGAACTGGCTCAGGCTCAGGGCGTGGACGACCCATGGTTTGCCAATGCGGTGTTTGCGGCGTCGGTCGATACGCCAAGCGACCTGCCGGCCCAGTATGATTCCGGACTGAACCTCGCCTTGTCGGCCAAGCTCGGGCTTGAGCCGTCCGAGCAGGGCATCTCGGTTTCCCGGCCCGATCTCGCCGCCGCCATGGCGACGCGTACCAGCCTGCCGCTGGAAGTGCGCATTCCCGCTGCGGGCCTCGCGGCCGAGGCTGGCCTGCTGGATGGCGCGGCCCATCGCGAGCTTTACAGCGAACTGGTCGCCCAGGAGGGCTATGAGCCGGTTCGCTCCATCGAGCTGGGCGTGGCCGCGCTCGACGATCCTGAGGAAACGGCGGCGATCAAGGCGCGCTCGCTCGACATCGCCCTGCGCGCCTCGGCGGGCAATCCGGCCCGGTTCCTGGCGGCCTCGCGGCTCTTTGCCGAGGATCTCGCCGTGCTGGAGCGCGATGTCGACACCGCGCCCTATGCCATGAGCTTTGCCCGCGCGGAGATCGCGCTGGGGCGTCTCGAGAAGGCTGCTGCATGGCTCGACCGTTCTCCGATCATTGTGCCCGAGCCCGAACCCGCGCCGGAAGAAACGGCTGAGCCGGTCGCCGATAGCGAGGCCGAAGCATCGCCTGAAGAAGGTGCCGAAGCAGAAACCCCGCTAGAGGTGGAAGCCGAGGCCGAGCCAGTCTCCGATGAGCCGGCGGAAGGGACCGAAGGCGAAGGGGACACGGAAAGCGGCGAGGATGCTGCCGCTGAAACCGAAGACCCGGATGCCGAGCCCGAAGCCGTCGAGCCACCGCCGGAGCCCCAGCCCGAGCCGGAAACCTTCGAGTCGCTCTATCTGAAATCGGTGCTGGTGCTGGCCGGCCATGAGAAGATGCGCGCCGAGCGCCGGGCCATCGCCGAAGCGCTGATCGATATCGCCCAGTCGCCGGCCGAGCAGGCCCATGCCGCGCGGATCTTCGCCCTCTGGGCCGCGCGCCATGTGGCCCCGCCGGCGGCGGCCCGCGCGCTGATGTCGGGTGCCGAGACCGAGTCCGGCGTGCGCGGGGATGAATGGCGCATGCTGGCCATCCGCGCTGCCGCCGAGGCCGATGCGGCCGGCGAGGTTGTGGTCTCCACGCTCGGGCTCACCCTCGGCGAGCCCACGGACCTGGCCATGCCCGACACCACGGTTATCCTGGACGCGCTCACCGAGATCGGCGCGGAAGATGCCGCTGCGGTGCTGGCGCTGGAGGCGACCGGCTACTGGCGTAATCCGGGCAACTAGCCTGGTCCCGGGCGAGGCGGACGATAAAAACAGCCCGCCAGCGGCAGGGCTGGCGGGCAGCTTTTTCACGCGGCGTCGGAACGCCGGGATCTGGCCTTAGAAATCGCTTTCTGCGGTTTCAACAGCGGCCAGTTCGGCGTAGGACTCGGCCAGATTCTCGTGACCGATTGCCGTGACCGCATCGGCCACCATCGTGTCGGCGCATTGCTGGTCGTAGCTGAAGCCGACGGAGACCATGCTCAGCGTCCGGCAGGCCCGGCGGGCCTGGCGTTGCAGAGACACGAGAACTTCCGTAGCGCCTTGCTCGGTGGTCAGTTTGGCCGGCTCATAGGTGAGCTTGGCCGTCACCATGCGCGGCTCTTCGGCATGAGCGAGACCGCAAACAGTTGCGGCGGCTGCGAGTGCGAGTGTGGTGCGGAACATGTCAAAGACCTTTCCAAGTTGCGCCGCGAACCCAGGGTGGGAGGAGCCCTTCGAATGTTCGCGACCGCAGCAAGTCTTTTGCGTTCGCAGCATCGAACGCTACCCCTCCAACCGCAATCCAGCCATGCATAAACAGTGTTAAGAATTGTGCGCCGCAATAAATGCTATAGGTTTCAATCCCTAGCGGCGATTTCCTAACTGCCGAAAATCATGACTCGGAGTCATATTTTTTTGCGACAGCTCGCCTTTTGGGCGAGTAAGATGCCTGAAAGCCCAATCATCAGGCGATGAAAATTGCTGAAATGAGAGCGTAATCATTTTGATGGTTTGAAAAAGGCCGGTTTCACGCCGGCCTTTTTGCGAGTCTGATTGCCGCTCAGTTCAGCGCGGCGGCGCCCTTGGCGAAGTCGTTCGGCACGCCATTGATGGTCAGCGCATCGGCCTCGACATCCACCTTGATGGTCTCGCCGTCCTTGATCCGCCCTTCCAGGATCAGCCGCGCGAGCGGGTCCTGGAGTTCCTTCTGGATGACGCGCTTCAGGGGCCGCGCGCCATAGACCGGGTCATAGCCCCTGTTCGCCAGCCAGGTGCGCGCACCCTCGGTGAGGTCCACCGTCAGCTTGCGGTCGGCCAGCAGCTTGTCGAGCCGGGTCATCTGGATGTCGACAATATGGTCGATCTCGTCGCGTCCGAGCCGTTTGAAGAAGACGATCTCGTCGATCCGGTTGATGAATTCCGGCCGGAAGTGACTGCGGATCGCGGCCATCACCTGCTCGCGGACATGTTCGCTGATCTCCCCGCTCTCGCCGGAGGCAAGTGCGTCAGAGCCGAGATTCGAGGTCATGATGATCAGCGTGTTCTTGAAGTCCACCGTGCGGCCCTGGCCATCGGTCAGGCGGCCATCATCGAGCACCTGCAACAGCGTGTTGAAAAGGTCCGGATGGGCCTTTTCCACCTCATCGAAGAGGACGACCTGATAGGGCCGGCGCCGCACCGCCTCGGTCAGCACACCGCCTTCGTCATAGCCGACATAGCCCGGAGGCGCACCGATCAGGCGGGCCACCGAATGCTTTTCCTGGAATTCCGACATATCCAGCCGCAGGACGGCGGTCTCGTCATCGAACAGGAAGCCGGCGAGCGCCTTGGTCAGTTCGGTCTTGCCGACGCCGGTCGGGCCGACAAAGAGGAAAGAGCCGATCGGCCGGTTCGGGTCCTGCAGCCCGGCGCGGGCGCGGCGCACCGCGTTTGACACTGCCGCAAGAGCCTCTTCCTGGCCGACCACGCGTTTCCTGAGGGCATCTTCCATGCGCAGCAGCTTTTCGCGCTCGCCTTCCATCATCTTGTCGACCGGGATGCCGGTCCATTTGGAGACGACGGCGGCGACATGTTCCGGGCGTACGACCTCTGAGACGAGGCCGCCATCGGCGCCATCCTCGGCGCCTTCGGCCGCGGCGATCTGCTTTTCCAGAGCCGGGATGGTGGCGTATTTCAGCTCAGAGGCGCGGGCGAGATCGCCGGTGCGCTGGGCTTCGGCAAGATCGGCCTCGGCGCGGGCGAGCTGGTCCTTGGCGGACGCGGCACCCTTCAGCTTTTCCTTCTCTGCCGCCCACGCGGTGGTGAGCTCATCGGATTCCGCCTGCAGTTCGGCGATCTCGCCTTCCAGCGTGGAGAGGCGATCCCTGGACGCGGTGTCCTTTTCCTTCTTCAGCGCTTCGGCTTCGATCTTGAGCTGCAACAGCCGCCGGTCGATCTCGTCAAGTTCTTCCGGTTTGCTATCGACCTGCATGCGGAGGCGCGAGGCGGCCTCGTCCATCAGGTCGATGGCCTTGTCGGGCAGGAAGCGGTCGGTGATGTAGCGGTTTGACAGGGTCGCTGCGGACACGATGGCCGCATCGGAGACGCGCACACCATGGTGGCTCTCATACCGGCTCTTCAAACCGCGCAGGATGGAGATGGTATCCTCCACCGTCGGCTCGTCCACGAACACCGCCATGAAACGGCGGGCCAGCGCCGGGTCACCTTCGACATATTTGCGGTACTCATCCAGCGTGGTCGCGCCGACACAGTGCAGTTCGCCGCGCGCAAGGGCGGGTTTCAGCAGGTTGGAGGCGTCCATGGCGCCATCGGTTTTCCCGGCGCCGACCAGGGTGTGCATCTCATCGATGAAGAGAATGATCCCACCCTCGGCCTGCTGAACCTCGTTGAGCACGGCTTTCAGCCGCTCCTCGAACTCGCCGCGGAATTTCGCCCCGGCGATCAGCGCGCCCATGTCGAGCGCCATCAGCTTCTTGTTCTTCAGGCTTTCCGGCACATCGCCATCGACAATGCGCAGGGCGAGGCCTTCCACAATGGCGGTTTTACCGACGCCAGGCTCACCAATCAGGACCGGATTGTTCTTGGTCCGGCGCGAGAGCACCTGCACGGTGCGGCGGATTTCCTCGTCGCGGCCAATGACCGGATCAAGCTTGCCGTCGCGCGCATCCTGGGTCAGGTCGCGGGCATATTTCTTCAGCGCGTCATAGCCTTCCTCGGCGGTAGCGCTGTCAGCCGTGCGGCCCTGGCGAAGCTGGGCGATGGCGCCTTCCAGCGCCTTCACGGTGACGCCGGCATCCTTCAGCGCAGTGGCAGCGGGTGTGCCGGGCGTTGCGGCGAGCGCGAGCAGGATACGCTCGACGGTGACATAGCTGTCGCCGGCCTGTTTCGCGCCGGACTCGGCGGTTGCAAAGAGCTGCGCGCCCTTCTGGTCGAGCCGGAGCTGGCCGTCGCCCCCGGTTACGCGCGGGAGCTTGCCAAGCGCGGTATCGACAGCCTGGACGACAAGTTCCGGGCGCCCGCCGGCGGCGCGAATGAGATTGGTGGTGAGCTGGTCGCGGTCGTCCAGCATGGTTTTGAGCACATGCTCGGGCGTGAAGGTCTGGTGACCGCTTGCCAGCGCCGCGGTCTGCGCGCTTTGCAGGATGGCGCGCGCACGTTCGGTGTATTGGTCTAGATTCATTTCTATCCCCTTCCAAAGGCAGATTTGACGGTCCGCACGGGGCGAACCTGATTTTCAGCTCTGGCGTCCCGCTCAGCAGCAACGCCTTCGAATGGGATGTGGGTAGGGATCGGGGCTCGCGCAAGACACGGGACTGGCCTAGGCTTGCGGCAAAATGGGGAGGCGGCAATGTGGCATATATGGAAGCACGCGGCGGGGCTGCTCACGGGGCTGATGATTGCCGCCTGCGTGCATGATCCGGGGCCGCAAGCAGAGACACATCCTGCCGAGATCGGCGCCCTGGTCGCGATCGACTATCTCTCGCGCGAAGAGATCATGATGTATGAAGTCGGTGATGTGGTTGCGCCGCATTATGCCGAGGCTGCCACAGCCTATGGTATGGCCCGGCTGGGCGGGCTCACCCACTGGGAAGAATTTGTTAGCGCCGCCACCCTGCGCCATCGGCGCATCCTGGACGAGGCCATTCCCAATTCGCGCAATCATGTCGACGCGAATGTCTATGGCGTCTGGCCGCTGGAGATCTATCTCCAGACCGGGGACAAGGCAGCGCTGGACTATGGCTGGGCGTTGGCCGAGGAGCAGTGGGACGAGACCGGCGCGGATGGCCTGACCACGCAGGCCCGCTACTGGATCGACGATGTCTGGATGATCGGCGCCCTGCAGGCCCAGGCCTTTCGCGCCACTGGCGACAATATCCATGCCGACCGCGCAGCCCTGATGGCTGTGGCCTATATCGACCGTCTGCAACAGCCGGGCGGCCTGTTCCACCATGGCCCGGACGCGCCTTTCTACTGGGCGCGCGGCAATGGCTGGGTCGCCGCCGGGCTGGCCGAGGTGATCTCCATCCTGCCCGAGGAGCATCCCGACCGCGCCCGCGTGCTTGAGGGCTATGCAAAGATGATGGACGCGCTGGTGGAGTATCAGGCCGAGAGCGGCATGTGGCGCCAGCTGATCGATTATCCGGGTGCCTGGGAGGAAAGCTCCGGCACGGCTATGTTCGGCTTTGCCCTGCGTGTCGGTGTGCGCGAAGGCATTCTTGAAGATCCGAAATACCGTGCCGCCTATGAGCGCGCCTGGTCGGCGCTGGTGGATAAGGTCGGCGCGGATGGGCGCCTTGCGGATGTCTGCGTCGGCACCGGCCAGTCCGACGATGCGCAATATTATCTCGACCGTCCGAACGTGACCGGCGACCTGCATGGCCAGGCGCCCCTGCTCTGGTTCGCCACTGCCCTGCTCCAGCCCGAGTGAGACCCGCTGTTAACCTCTTGTTTACCAAAAATTTCTTGCAAGAGAACAAAAAAGGAATATAAACACATCACGAGAACGGAGACGGAACATGCAAAGACCAGTGAGCTTTCGCGGCCAGTCGGGACGCACCCATGTTTTCACCCTGGTCGATGCCGGCGGTGACTGGCCCACGCGCCAGGGCGTCGTGCTGTTCGCGGTTCCGGAGCATTATGGCTGGCGCGTTATCCGGATGTGTGCCCTGCGCGGACGCGAGCATGATGTCCAGCCGATTTGGGCCCAGGCCGATGCGGCCCGTTATGGCGGGGATGCCGTCCTGCTGCTGGAGACCGGATGCGCCGCGCGCCGGGCCATGATCCTGAAGGATCTCGAAGGCGGGTTCAGCCCACTCTGGCCAACCCTTCAGGATGGACTGGACGCCGAGCCCGAAGTGGCCGTGGCCGCCTGAGCCGGTCTGTGCAATTTCAAGCAAATTGATTCATCAAATCTTGGAGGTTTTCGCGTTGATCTGAGGGTGATTTCCAACCCCGCTCACTCTCGCAGGAGGGCTCGCGGTGAACAGGAACACCCATGGTCCAACGCGCCCTCATCATTGATGATGACCCACACTTCCTCGCCGTGATCCAGCCGATGCTGGCCCGGCTCGGCGTGGCGGGCGTGAGCTGCGCGCAAACCGGCGCCGAGGGCCTTGCGCGCATCAAGGCCGCGCCGGAGCGCTATGACCTGGTGCTCTGCGACCTGCAGATGCCGAACATGGACGGGGTGAATGTCGTGCGCCGGCTCGGCGAGCTGGGCTTTGCCGGCGCGCTTGGGATTGTCAGCTCCGAGCCGGGCGAGGTGATCGCTTCGGTCCAGCGCGTGGCCGAGATGATCGGCATCCGCGTCGTCGGTGGCCTCGCCAAACCCCTGCGCGAGGCGGCGGTGCGCGACTTGCTCGCGGCCGTGCCAGGCAGCCGTCCTGCGCGGCGCATCGAGCCTGTCAGCAAGTCTGAACTGCTTGAGGTGCTCGGCGTTGGCCGCCTGGTGCCGGTCTACCAGCCTCAGCTTGATCTCGGCGCGCGCAAGGTGACGGGCGCCGAAGCGCTCCTGCGCCTGCGCGCAGAGGATGGCGGGCTTGTCTCCGCGGCCGGCCATCTGGTGGCTGCCGAACGCCATGGCTTTATCACGCAGATGACGATCGAGATTTTCGAGCGTGTCGTGCAGGATCTGTCCGACTGGCACCGCGCCGGCCTCACCCTCGCCACGTCTGTCAATATCAGCCCGGCCTCGCTGAAGGAGCGCGAATTGCCCGACGCGCTCAGCTCCCGCGTGCGCGGCGCGGGCCTGAAGACCTCGCTGATCACGCTGGAGATCACCGAGAACCAGCTCATCGAGTTCGATGCCGACACGCTGGAAGTGCTCGCGCGCCTGCGCATTGCCGGCTTCGGCCTCAGCGTAGACGATTTCGGCACCGGCGCGACGAGCATCGACCAGCTGCGCCGCTTTCCGTTTACTGGCCTCAAGCTCGACCGCGCCTTTGTCCATGATGCGGCCAATGACGCCTTTGCGCTGGAGACCCTGTCGACCAGCGTGCGTCTGGCCGGCCTGCTCAATCTCCACACCGTGGCCGAAGGGGTCGAGACCGAGCTCGACCTGAAAACCGTCAAGCAGGCCGGCATCCACATGGCGCAGGGCTATCTGATCTCCCGGCCGCAGACCGCCGATCAGGTCATCGCCTGGATGGGCGGGGCGCCGCACCGGTCCGCCAGTCACAAGGTTGCCTGAACCTCCGCTTGGCCATTAGCCGCGCATGCTCTTAAGTATCGTGCGTGGCGATACGGTGGGCATTCTTCCTCATTACGGGGCTACTGGGCCTTGGCGGCTGTGGCGGCGGCGATCCCATGTCCGGCTTCCAGCGCGGCGAGACCGGGCGGGTCGTGCGCGTGATTGATGGGGATGCGGTGGTGCTCGATACCGGCCAGAGTGTGCGGCTTGTCGGCGTGGAGGCGCCAGCCTTCGGACGCAATGGCGCGCCGGACGAGCCCCATGCGGCGGAAGCCCGCCGCCGCCTGGAGGACATGGTGCTCGGCCGGCGTGTGCGTCTTTACTATTCCGGCCTCACCCGCGACCGTTATGACCGGGCGCTGGCCCATCTGTGCACCGAGGACCGGCTCGGCCCGGTGGTCTGGGTCAATCTGGAGCTTGTCTCGGCGGGTGCGGTACGCGTGCGCGTCTATCCCGATACGGCCAGCGGCTCCGATGCGCTGTTTGCTGCCGAAGCAGGAGCCATGGCGGCGCGGCGCGGCCTGTGGGCGCGCCGGGCCTATGCCGTGAAGGATGCCCGCGACCTTGCCGACACCGCGCCGGGTTTCCTCATTCTGTCGGGCATTCTCGGCCCGCGCCGGCCCGGGCCGTTCGAGGACACGGCCTGCGCGCGATCCCTGCTTGGCAGCGAGGTCATGGTGACAGTGGATCTGCCGGCCATGGCGGCATGCGACCTGGAGACGGGCCAGCGTGTGCAGGTGCGCGGCTGGTATCGCGAGGGACGGTTGCGATTGAATGCCGCGGACAATCTGCGACCCCTGGCGAGTGAAACTCTGGCCATGACAGAAGACCAGCCTTGATTCCGGCCCTGCAAGGCTTGCTTAAGACCCGTTAGCCAAGGCAGGAGAGATCGAAGTCAAGACGCCTGAATCTGGACAAGTATCCATGGTAACCGCGTTGTATTTACTTGTTATTTACAATGGTAAACGGTTTCTTCGCCCTTGTTCATGAATTTATTTTCTTATTTTACCTCGTATTGAGAGCATTGCGGTATACCCACAAGTGTTCCGGGAGACAAACCCGATAACTCGGGACGCACTCTAAACGCATGATGGGAGTTTCCAATGCAAAAGCTTGCTCGTTTCTTCAAAGACGAATCCGGTGCCACCGCCATTGAATATGGCCTGATCGCTGCCCTGATCGCTGTCGCGATCATCACGGCTGTGACCTCGCTGGGCAACAATGCCGGTGCCACCTTCAACGACATCGCCAACAACATGGTTTCGGCCAGCTAAGCGATTTCGCGAAGAATTACCGGTCCGCAACTTGGCGGATCCTGGAGAAGCCACCAGCCGCGCGCTGGTGGCTTTTTCCGTTCCGGGGCCCCGCGCCCGGTCAACTTAACCGCGTAAAGAGTTCCTTTAATATTGGCTGTCACAGCTCCTTGAAAGATTTAAGGAGTCGGGGACCGATGCTTCTGACGATTGCAGCTCTCGCCTTTGTCGCGCTTTGCCTGTTCGGCGCGCTGACAGATATTGCCTCCCTGACCATTCCCAACTGGCTGAATCTGTCGATTGCCGGCCTCGGCCTTTCGGCGCTGGCCATATCCGGGTTCGAACTTTCCACCATTGGCTGGCATCTCGGCGTCGCCGCTCTCGCCTTTGTCGGCTCCTTCCTGCTCTTCACCTTCGGTGTCTTTGGCGGCGGGGACGCGAAAATGATCCCTGCGGTGGCCCTGTGGATGGGGCCGGTAGCGATTGTCCCTTTCCTTTTCTGGATGGCGCTGGTGGGTGGCCTGCTCGCCCTGATCGGCACGCTCGCGAAATACGCGCCGCTGCCGGAAGGCGCCCCGGTCTGGGTCTCCAATACGCTCAGCAAGGGCGAGGGCGTGCCTTACGGTGTTGCCATCTGCGCCGGCGCCATCATGGGTGCGATGCAGTCTCCCCTGCTGGCAGGTTCGATGAGTTTGGCCGGCCTGACCGGTTAACCATGCCTTAGGTCGGGTGTGGGATTTTACGAAAATAGAAAAAGCCGGCGGTAACGCGGCGGGATTTGAGGTAGTTCGATGTCACCCATGCGCATCATCATCTTGCTGGTTGCGGCCATCGCTGCGGCTGGAGCCGCATTCCTCGTGCGCAACATGGCGCCAGAGCCTGCGCCGGTCGCTCCGGTCGAGACGGGCGAGCAGCCGGCGCCGATCACCATCACCGAGGTGATCGAGGTGCCGCAAACCCCGGTACTCGTGCTCACCCAGGACGTTCCTGTCGGTCGTCTGCTCTCGGCGGTCGATTTCGAATGGAAGGAATGGCCGGACGCCACGCTGAACGTGAACTACTACACCCAGGACATCTTCCCGACGGCGATCGAGGATCTCTCGGGCAGTGTCGTGCGCACTGCCATGGTCCAGAACGAGCCGGTCCTGCCGTCGAAAATCGTACAGAAGGGCGAGACCGGTTACATGGCCGCGCTGCTGACGCCCGGCATGCGCGCGGTCTCTGTCGAGATCAGCGTCGACAATGCCTCTGGCGGCTTCATCCTGCCCGGCGACCGCGTCGATGTGATGATCACCTACGACCTGATCATGGGCAAGGACGAGTTCGGTGAGGAAATCGTGCGCCCCACGACCACGACAATCATGGAGAATGTCCGCATTCTCGCCATCGACCAGATCTTCTCCGATGACACGGCCGGCCAGTTCGCCATCGGCTCGACCGCGACCGTGGAGCTTTATCCCGACCAGGCGCGCCTGCTGGTGCTGGCCGACCGGCTCGGCAAGGTCACCATGGCGTTGCGGTCAATCCAGGACGCGGTCGAGGGGGGACCAACCCTCGCGCGTACCGATTTCCTCCTCAATGTCGGCCCCTTCCAGGAGGGGGTCGGCCAGCAGAAAGGTGCTGTCAGGGTGTTTCGCCAGGGTGGTGTCTCGCTTGAAGCGCCGGAGGAGAGCTGAGCCATGGCCACTGCCTCTCTCACACGTCCCCTTGCAGCCCTGGCATTGGCGCTGGCCGCCGCGCCGGTCAGCCAGGCGGAAAACCTGATCGGTGTGAACATCACCGAGCCCGGCCAGTCCAATGTTTCCCAGACCGTGCGTCTCGGGCTCAACAAGTCCACCGTGATCGACCTGCCGCGCCCGGTCGCCGATGTTGTGATTACCAATTCCGGCATCGCCGACGCCGTGGTGCAGACCACCCGGCGGATCATCTTCCGCGGTGTGACCACCGGTGAGACCAATGCCTTCCTGTTCGACGAGCAGGGCCGCGAACTCCTGAACCTCGAAATCGTGGTCGAGAACGACCTGTCTGGGATGCGCGATGTTCTGCTCCGCCACTTGCCTGATGCGCGGGTGAATGTGGAATCGGTGAATGGCGCAGTCGTCCTGACCGGCTCGGTCGCCTCGGTCTCAGAGAGTGAGCAGGTCATGCAGTTGGTGAAGCTGTATGGCGCGGAGGACGATGGCATCGTGAACATGCTCGATGTTGCCGCCAAGGACCAGGTGCTGCTGGAAGTGCGTGTCGTGGAAATGTCGCGCACCTTCCTGAAACAGCTCGGCATCCGGCCAAGCGGCGACGTTTCCTTCGGCGACACCGAGAGCGTGGGCATCGCAGAAGCCGTACAGTATGACATCTTCGGCAATCCGATTGTCGATGTGGATGGCAATCTCGACCTGCTGGAAACGCCGATCCCCTCCAACCGGTCTCTGAATGCCGGCGGTGAGACCGATCTCGGCACCTCCTCGGGCGGCCTGGCGGCTTCGCTTGGCTACCAGAACTTTGTCGGCAACATCCTCCAGAGCCAGGTCAACCTGGACATCAATGCGCTAGAGCGTGTCGGCATCGCGCGGACGCTGGCCGAGCCGAACATCACGGCGGTGTCGGGCGAAACGGCGACCTTCCTGGCCGGCGGTGAATTCCCGATCCCGACCCCGGCCGGAAACAATGGCGTCTCCGGAATCGAGTTCCGCCAATACGGTGTCGGCCTCGGCTTTACCCCCGTTGTGCTGTCGGAAAACCGGATCTCCCTGCGCGTCGGTACGGAAGTGTCGGAACTGTCCGCGCAAGGGGCGGTCGGCGGTGTGCCGGCCCTGACCGTGCGCCGGGTGGAGTCCACCGTGGAACTGCCCTCCGGGCGCTCCATGATGCTCGCCGGCCTGATCCAGTCGCGCACCCGCCAGGAGCTCGACCAGATTCCGGGCATCAAGAATGTCCCGGTGCTCGGCACCCTGTTCCAGTCGCGCGACTTCGCCAATGACGAGACCGAACTGGTCATCATCATCACGCCCTACCTGGTCGACCCGGCCGAGAAGAGAGACCTGCGCACGCCGGCCGACGGCTTCTCCAATCCGAGCGACACCGACACGATCCTGTTTGGCCGCCTGAACCGCGTCTACGGCAATGGCGATGCTGAAATCGACTCTGAATCCTACCGTGCCCCGGTGGGCTTTATCGAGGAGTAGACGATGGCTGAGATCTCTGCCCGCACGCTTTTCTCCGGCCTGGCGCTGGTTCTGCTCGGCGCCTGCGCCAGCGAGCGTGTGACCCCTGTGAACGTGTCCTTCCACGGTACGCCGCTCGATCACAACACGATCGGCGTCGAAAAGTCCCGCGAAGTGCTCGAAGTCTCGGTCGATCCGGCCTATCCGCAGCTGCAGATTGCCGATGTGCGCGCCATGGAGCGCTTTGTGGCCGCCTATCGCGACCGCGGTCATGGCCCGCTCTACATGGTGATGCCCGAGAACGGCAGCTATCCCGACATGGCGGTCGAAGTGGTCAAGGAACTGCGCAACATTGCCTGGCAGAATGGCGTGGCCTGGGAACAGATCAGCGGCGCGACCTATGATGCCGGCGGCATGAACACGCCGGTGCTGATGAGCTTTGATGTCTATGAGGTGGTGGCGCCGGAATGCCTGTCGCTGGCCTCCTACAATATGGCCGATATTTCGAGCAATAACGAGCCGAGCTATTTCGGCTGCTCGGTGCGCGCGAACATGGCTGCGATGCTGGCCGATCCGGGCGATCTGCTGTCGCAGCGCGAGCTGGATCCGCGCGATTCGCGCCGGGTGTCTTTGATTATGGAAGCCTATCGCGCGGGCGCAGCGTCCGGCGCGGCAGGTAATGGCGAATTGGTCTCCTCGTCGGGCAGCGCAGACTAGCAAGTATTGTGCGCCCACCGGCGCAATTTGGAGTAAGAGCAGATGGGCAAGGAAAGCACTCTTTTCGAAGACGATTTCGATTTCGAGCTCGATTCCTTGGATGAGTTCGAACCGGGCAAGGGTGACCAGTCTCGCCCGGCGCCGGCGGCGCAAGAAGCGTTCAGCGACGCGCTGGACGATGCGCCCTCGATTGGTGTGGATCTCAATCCGCCCGCCAAGGCGCTGGATCCCTATGTGCCGGCCGAGCCGACGGCGGAGACCCTGCTTATGGGTGACGACATGCCGTCTGCCGGCGACCGTCCGATCCCGGCGATCTCGATCTATGCCTTCGTCGAAAAGCCCGAGACCCGCGACCTGATCGAAACCATTGCGCGCGACCGCCGGCTCGGCCGCACCAGCATCGAGATCCATGATGGCGGGCTGGATGCCGCGATCCAGTATCTCGGCCAGAACGCCACGCCGAACCTGCTGATGGTGGAAAGCACCGCGCCAGCCTCCCGCATGGTCGACGATATCGACCGCCTGGCCGGCCAGTGCGAGCCCGGTGTCGAGGTCATGGTGATCGGCACCACAAACGACATCCCGCTCTACCGCAAGCTGGTGGCGCGCGGTGTGAGCGAGTATCTTGTTCCGCCGATCCAGCCGCTGCAGGTGATCCGGTCCATCGCTGACCTGTTCAACGATCCCGATGCGCCTTTCATGGGCCGCTCGATCGCCGTGGTCGGCGCCAAGGGCGGCGTGGGCGCCTCCACGATTGCCCACAATCTCGCCTGGGCGATGGCCGAGAATGGCCGGGTGAACACCACGCTGGTTGATCTCGACGTCTCTTTCGGCACCACCGCGCTCGACTTCAACGAAGACCCCCAGCAGACCGTGATCGACGCCCTGCTGGACCCCGAGCGCGCTGACGAGGCCGTGGTCAATCGCCTGCTGGCCAAGGCCACAGACCGCCTGTCACTCTTCGCTGCGCCGGCGACCGTGGCTGACCTGCCCGAGATCTCCGCCGACGCCTATGCGAAGGTGATCGAGACCGTGCGCCGCAACACGCCCTATGTGGTGCTCGACATGCCGCATACCTGGTCGAGCTGGGTGATCGAGACACTGATCAATGCTGACGAACTCGTCGTGGTCTGCCAGCCCGATCTCGCTTCGCTGCGCAATGGCAAGAACATCATCGATCAGCTGGTCGCGAGCCGCCCGAACGATTCCAAGCCGCGCCTGGTGCTGAACATGGCCGGCGTGCCCAAGCGGCCTGAAATCCCGGTGAAGGATTTCGCCGCGGCCATCGGCATCGAGCCCTCCATCGTGTTGCCCTTCGAGCCGCACCTGTTCGGCCTGGCCTCCAATAACGGCCAGATGATCTCCGAGACCGATCCGGCCGCCAAGCCCTCCCTGGCGATCGACCATCTGGCGTCTCTGATCACCGGCCAGAGTGTGGAGCAGCCGACCAAGAGCCTCCTGGCAAAGCTTCTGGGCAAGTAAGGGGACAGGACTGACACATGGCGTTTGGTAAGAAACCCGCAGGTGCCCAACCCGCAGCCGTGCCCCCTCCGGCACCGGCTGCGCCCAAACCTGCGCCAAAGAAAGCCGCCGCAGCCGTGCCCAAGCCTGCCCCGGTGCCGAAGCCGGCGCCGAAGACCGATCATGAACCGGTGCGCCGCATCGAGGAGCGCTCGGAGCAGTACTACCAGACCAAGATGACCATCTTCAACGCGCTGATCGATACCATCGATCTGTCGCAGCTGGCCCAGCTGGATGCGGAAAGCGCGCGTGAAGAGATCCGCGACATCGTGGTCGAGATCATCGCCATCAAGAATGTCGTGATGTCGATTTCCGAGCAGGAACAGCTGCTCGACGATATCTGTAATGATGTGCTCGGCTATGGCCCGCTCGAACCCCTGCTGGCGCGCGATGACATCGCCGATATCATGGTGAACGGCGCCGACACGACCTATATCGAGGTCAATGGCAAGATCGAGCGGACCAATATCCGCTTCCGCGACAACGCCCAGCTGATGAATATCTGCCAGCGCATCGTGTCCCAGGTTGGCCGGCGCGTGGATGAAAGCTCCCCGATCTGCGATGCGCGCCTGCTCGACGGCTCGCGGGTGAACGTGATCGCCCCGCCGCTGGCAATTGACGGGCCGACCCTCACCATCCGGAAGTTCAAGAAGGACAAGCTGCGCCTGAACGACCTCGTCAATTTCGGATCGATCTCGCCGGCGGGTGCGGAAATCCTCCGCATCATCGGTCATGCGCGTTGTAACATCCTGATCTCCGGCGGTACCGGCTCGGGCAAGACGACGCTGCTGAACTGCCTGACCGGCTTCATCGAGCCCGGCGAGCGGGTCATCACATGCGAAGACTCCGCCGAGCTTCAGCTCCAGCAGCCCCACGTCGTGCGCCTTGAAACCCGCCCGCCAAACATTGAAGGCTCCGGCGCGGTCTCCATGCGTGACCTGGTCAAGAACTGTCTGCGGATGCGCCCGGAACGGATTATCGTCGGCGAGGTGCGTGGCCCTGAGGCGTTCGACCTCCTGCAGGCCATGAACACCGGCCACGACGGTTCCATGGGCACGCTGCACGCCAACTCCCCCCGCGAAGCCCTTTCCCGTGTGGAATCCATGATCACCATGGGCGGCTTCTCGCTGCCGGCGAAGACCATCCGTGAAATGATCGTCGGCTCGATCGATGTTGTCGTCCAGGCCTCGCGCCTGCGCGACGGCTCACGGAAGATCATGTGCGTGACCGAAGTGATGGGCCTGGAAGGCGATACCATCATCCTCCAGGATATCCTGAAATACGAAATCGACGGTGAAGACGACAAGGGCAAGATCAAGGGTGCCCATCGCGGCACCGGGATCGGTCGCCCGCGCTTCTGGGAGCGCGCCTCCTATTACAGCCTGGAACGCGACCTCGCCCGCGCCCTGGACAGTCTGGACTGATCGCCATGCAGCAAAGCGACCTCATCCTCTACGGCATTGCCGGCCTGGCCTTCCTGGCCGTGGCCGGGGTCGGCCTGGCCTTTGCCGGCGGGGGCGAGACCTCGGCGACCAAGCGTGCCAAACAGCTGCAAGTCCAGCAAAAGCCTGGCGGCAAGCGCACCAAGAGTGACCGCAACGAGCATCGCCGGCGCCAGACCCAGCAATTGCTGGATAATCTGCGCGATGAGAGCGCGGCGAGGAAGCGCTCCATCATGCCGCGGGATATCGGCTCGCGCCTGCAGCAGGCCGGTCTTGAAATCCCGGTTTCGACCTTCTGGGTCATTTCCGCCGTGGTCGGCGTGATGATGGCGACGCTGGCCTATCTGTCGGGCGCCGATGGCCTGACTGTCAGCGGGATCGAGCTGCGCTCGCAATTTGCCGTCGTGGCCGCGGCCGGCTTTGCCGGTTTTCTTGGCCTGCCGCGCTGGATGCTGGGCATGCTGGCCAAGGGCCGGAACAAGAAGATGACCAACCAGTTCGCCGACGCCATCGACATCATCGTGCGCGGTGTGAAGTCCGGCCTGCCGCTGAACGAGTGTCTCCAGATCATCGGCCGGGAAAGCCCGGAGCCGCTGGGCGGGGAGTTCCGTCAGTTGTCGGATAATATCAAGATGGGCAACACGGTCGAGCAGGCGCTCGGCAAGTTCTACCGCCGCGTACCACTGCCGGAAGTGAACTTCTTCGTCATTGTGCTGAACATCCAGTCCAAGTCGGGGGGTAACCTTTCCGAAGCGCTCGGTAACCTGTCTTCGATCATCCGTTCCCGGAAGATGATGCGCGAGAAGATCAAGGCCATGTCGTCGGAAGCCAAGGCCTCGGCCATGATCATCGGCTCGCTGCCCTTCGCGGTGGGGACCATGGTCTATGTCACCACGCCCGGCTACATCATGGAGCTGTTCATCAAGCCGACCGGTCACATGATCCTGGCGATGGCGGCCTTCTTCATGTTCTGCGGCATCATGGTGATGCGCCGCATGATCAATTTCGAGATCTGACGGAGGAGCCAGGCCCATGGAAAGCTTTGCCCTCACATACCTGAACGGGCCCACCATCGCCTCGGCGCTCGCTGCGCTGGCCATGTTCGGCACGATCCTGTCGCTCAGCCTGCCGCTGCTCAAGGGCGACAAGCTGGAGACCCGCCTGAAGGCGGTGACCAGCCAGCGCGAAAAACTGCGCAAGCAGTCGCGTGCGCGCCTGGAGGAAAAGTCGATCCGCCGCGAAGCCAAGGGCGCGATGGCCGACATCACCAAGAAGCTGAACCTTGCGACCCTGCTGGAAGACCCCAATGTCGAGCAGAAGCTGGCCCAGGCCGGTTTCCGCGGTCCGAAGCCCATCGCGACCTTCTACTTCTTCCGTTTCTCGCTGCCCTTCGTGGGCGCAATGTTGATGTTTTTCTACATCTTCTTCGTCAATGATTTCGGCCTCGCGACAGTGCAGAAATACAGTGTGCTTCTCGTCGGCGCCGCGATCGGCTTCTATGCGCCCAATCTCTACATCTCGAATGTGAAGGCCCAGCGCCAGAAGTCCATCATGAAAGCCTTCCCCGACGCACTGGACATGATGCTGATCTGCGTGGAATCGGGCATGTCCATTGAGATGGCGTTTGCCAAGGTGGGCAGCGAGGTCGGCTCGGCTTCTGCTGAACTCGCAGAAGAACTGACCCTCACGACTGCCGAGCTTTCCTATCTTCCAGAACGCCGCATGGCCTATGAGAATCTCGCCAAGCGCACCGGCCATGAAGGCGTGAAATCGGTCTGCATGGCGCTGGTCCAGGGCGAGCGCTACGGTACGCCGCTGGGCGATGCGCTGCGCGTGATGGCCAAGGAAAACCGCGAGATGCGCATGTCGGAGGCGGAAAAGAAGGCGGCTGCGCTGCCGGCCAAGCTGACCGTGCCGATGATCGTCTTCTTCCTGCCGGTCCTGTTCCTCGTCGTGCTCGGCCCGGCCTATATCAAGTTCCAGGAAATGTAGAAAAACCGGCGCCTTGGACGGCGCCGGTTTCGCATCTGTCTTCGGGATGGGTGTTGGGGGGTGGTGTGGCCTGCCTCAGCCCGCGCCGGCCGGCGTGGCAGCCGCCGTATCGCCGCGCAGGCGGCGCAGGAGATCGGCATTGCGGCGCATCACCTCTTCCGGTGCGTCGCCGGCTGCCTCGATCATCTCGTCATAACGGCCCTGCAGGCCGAGCACGAGCGCCAGGTTCTGGCGGATATGTGTGTTCTCCGGGTCGAGCACCGCCGCCTCGCGCAGCACCTGTTCGGCCTCCTCGATATCACCGGTCAGCGTCAGCGACAGGCCGAGATTGGACAGGGTGGACGGGCGTGAGGGCGACAGTTCCAGCGCCTGGCGATAGGCGGTCTGGGCGCTGATATGATCCCCCATCCGGTCATTGGCGAGTCCGAGCGCAGCCAGCGCATCGGGGCTTTCCGGCATCAGGGTCGCGGCTGCCATGAAGGCGCGCCGGGCTTCCTGGATGCGGTTGAGCGCTGACAGTGCCCGCCCGCGCACCAGCTTGGGCTCGCCGGCGGCCGGATGGATCACTTCGATGGCAGTCATCACTTCCACGGCGCGCTGCTCGCTGCCGATCGCGCGCAGGGCCTTGCCGAAATACACGGCGGTGTCGAGGTCTTCCGGCGCCTTGTTGTATTCGAGTGCCCAGAAATTGGCCCGCTCCAGCGGTTGCATGCGTTCGGCGCGGATGCGCTCCTCGCTACTGGCCGGGACGAGCGCGGGATTGGCCGGCTCAGTGGCGGCCGTGGGCGTTTGTTCCTCGGCTGTCCCCGTGCTCGCGCATCCTGCAAGCAGGGCCAGCGAAGTGGCGGCCAGGGGCAGGGCGACACGACGTATACTGGACATTGGCGACTCCTCACGCTCTGTAGTGCGTTCTTCTCGCGCATTGCGGGTCAAGAACCGGTTAACGGATCTGCCTGCAGGCTTAACTTTTCCCTGTTGAGGACCTGTGCCCATGGACCCCGTTTTCGCCGCGTCAGCTACCAATCCAGCTGAAATCCACGTTTTTACCAGCGAGGATTGGGCCTCCGCCGCACCCGGCGGCGCGCTGGGGGCGTTTGCCGCGGCATCGGGCTTCCGCGGAAAGATGGGCCAGCGCGTGATCGCACCGCGCGAGGATGGCTCCATCGGCAGCGTGCTGTTCGGCATCGGCGACGGCAAGGATGCCCTGGCGCTGGCAGCCCTGTCGGCACAGCTGCCCACGGGTGACTATGCCCTTGCACGTCTGCCGGAAGGGTTCAGCCCGGCCTGGGCGGTGGCCGGCTGGATGGACGGGGCCTACCGGTTCGAGACCTATGTCTCCACGCCGACCACGCCGCCGCGCCTGGTGCTGCCTGAGGACGGCGGCGAGGCCATGGCGCGCGAGGCCGGCGCGGTGCGCCTCGCCCGCGATCTCGTCAACACCCCGGCCGAGGATATGGGGCCTGACGGGATCGAGTCTGCGATTGCCGATCTGGCAAAGGCAAACGGGGCCGACCTTTCCGTCGTGCGCGGGGACGACCTCCTGAAACAGAACTATCCCATGATCCACGCTGTCGGCCGGGCTGGCATGCGCGAGCCGCGCATCATGGAGCTGAGCTGGGGCAAGGCGAGCGATCCGGAGCTGGCCCTGGTCGGCAAGGGCGTCGCCTTCGACACGGGCGGGCTGAACATCAAGACCGGCGATTATATGCGCCTGATGAAGAAGGATATGGGCGGGGCGGCCCATGCCATCGCGCTCGCCCGGCTTGTGATGGAGGCGAAGCTGCCGGTGCGGCTGAAGCTCTACATCCCCTCGGTGGAAAACAATGTCGCGGCCAATGCCTTCCGGCCGGGCGACATCTTCCCGACCCGCAAGGGCCTGAAGGTGGAGATCGACAATACCGATGCCGAAGGCCGGCTGATCCTGTGCGATGCCCTCGCGCGCGCCTGCGAGGGCGCGCCCGACCTGCTGATCGATTTTGCCACCCTGACCGGTGCGGCGCGTGTGGCCGTCGGCCCGGACCTGGCGCCCTTCTATACCGACGAGGACGCGCTGGCCGGGGCCCTTGTGGAGGGCGGCAAGGCGAGCGGCGATCCGGTCTGGCGCATGCCGCTCTGGCGGCCTTACCGTTCGATGCTGTCGAGCTCGATCGCCGATATTGCCAATGCCGGCGGGCGTATGGCCGGCTCGATCACGGCGGCGGTCTACCTGGCGGAGTTCGTCACGACCCCCAGCTGGATCCATTTCGACATCTGGGCCTGGCGCGAGGGCAAGTATGGCCGCCCGTCCGGCGGAGCGGCCACCGGCCTGCGTGCGGCCTGGGCGATGCTCCAGGCACGTTACGGTTGAGCCTTTACCAATCGGGCAAATCACTGAAGCCTTGCTCAAGGACGAGTGAGGAGATCTCTCATGGCCTTGTCAGAACGCGATGCACTGGCCTTTCTGAAGGCGGCCACGGTTGCCAATATCCGGGCGGACGCTCCGGATCTGACGGCCCGCCAGCTCGGCATCCTGATGAGCGTGGCGCTGGAACCCGGCCCGCACACGGTGCGCGGGCTGGCAGCTTCCCTGAAGCTTTCCAAGCCCGTGGTGACGCGCGCGCTGGATCGTCTGGAAACGCTCGGCTTTGTGAACCGCATCACCGATGAGCATGACCTGCGTTCGATCTTCATCGAGCGCACGGCGGAAGGCGCCGGCTTCCTGCGCGCCATGGTCGGCCCGCTCACGCGCGGGGATGGCACCGACACCGGCAAGGGCGCCCAGCGCGCCGGCCAGGCCAGGGCGGCCTGACATGGAAAAAGCCCGGCGCGGCGGCCGGGCTTTCTGAAAAATCCAAAAGACTGTGCGGCGCTCTAGTGTTCGTCGCCTGCGTCCTCGGTTGCTTCTTCGTCTGCGTCTTCGGTCGCCTCTTCGGCTTCCTCGGTCAGCTCCTCGGCCGCCTCTTCCACCGTCTCGGCGGTTTCCTCGACAGCGCCTTCAATGGCTTCGACCGCGCCATCGGTGACTTCCTCGACGCTGGCTGGCTCAACCGGTGCGCCTTCACCGCTCGACCCTTCGGCCGGGATGGGGGCGGGCTCGCCTTCAGCCGGAACGGTTTCCTCTTCGGGGCCGACTTCCGGGAGCGGGTCGGGGAAGGCCGGGGCATTGTCGGTCTGCGCCGCAAGATAGGCGATCACATTGGCGCGTTCGCTATCGCGGTTCAGGCCGGCAAAGCCCATGCTGGTGCCGCTGATGTAGGAAGACGGCGATTTCAACCAGGCGTCCAGGTCCTCATAGGTCCAGGCGCCGCCCATCTCTTCCATCGCGCTGGAATAGCGGAAGTCGTCGTGATGGTGCTTGGCCGCGCCAACCACATTGTGGAGGTTCGGGCCGATGCCATTGCCGGCGCCGGCTTCGATCACGTGACAGGACGCGCATTTCTGCTGGAAGCTGCTGGCGCCGCGGTCGACATCTGCGCCGGCGAGCGCCAGGCCGAGGTCGAACACCTCTTCGGGCTCATCGGAGCCGCCGGTACCGACATCGGCGATTGGCACATAATAAGCGTAGGTCGCTGCGATCTGTTCGTTCAGGGACAGCTCTTCGCCGTGATGATCGTCGTGATGGCCTTCACCGCCCTGGGAAAACAGCAGGCTCGGCAGGTTGATCAGGCCCAGAATCACCAGCACGGTGGCCAGTCCGGCGCCCAAAATCTTGTTCAAAAGCATTCCGCCCATGGAGATTTTTCCATATCGCTGTGGTTTTCGTGGCGTTTAGGTGGCACAGGGGCCAGCGCGCCACAACTGACGTGGTGACGCATCTTGCAGGAAGTTCGATGACGAAAGCAATCGCATATCAGGGCGAGCCGGGAGCCAACTCCCATATCGCCTGCCGCCGGATCCATCCTGATCTCGAACCGCTGGCCTGTCCGACCTTCGAGGATACGCTTGCCGCCGTGGAAACCGGCGCCGCCGAACTGGCGATGATCCCTGTCGACAACACCATTGCCGGGCGCGTGGGTGACATCCACCACCTGTTGCCAGGCACCAGCCTGCACATCACCGGCGAGTATTTCCTGCCGATCCGGTTTCAGCTCATGGCCCTGCCGGGCGTGAAGCTGGAAGAGGTGAAGAAGGCGCGCTCGCACATCATGGCGCTGGGCCAGTGCCGCCGCTTCCTGCGCGAGCATGGCATCGAAGCGGTGACGGCGGGCGATACGGCCGGCGCGGCGCACGAGGTGCGCGACCGCCAGGACCGTACGATTGCCGCCATCGCACCGCGCCTTGCCGCCGAGGTCTATGGCCTGGAGATCCTGGCTGAGGATATCGAGGACGAGGCGCACAACACCACGCGCTTCATCATCATGGCGCGCGAGCCGCTGGACCTTGAGCCCGATGCGGGGCCGATCAAGACGGCGTTCGTGTTCCAGGTGCGCAATATCCCTGCTGCACTCTACAAGGCCATGGGCGGATTCGCGACCAATGGCGTGAACATGACCAAGCTGGAGAGCTACCAGCTTGAGGGCGCTTTCTATGCCTCCCAGTTCTATGCCGAGATCGAGGGCCACCCTGATGCGCCGTCTGTTCAGCTGGCGCTGGAGGAGCTCGGATTCTTCTCCGCCTCGCTGAAAATTCTCGGCGTTTTTCCGTCCGCGACACCGCCTTCAGGCGCGTGAGCATATGTTCACGCAAACATTAAACAAAGTTCATCTTCTGCCTGCACTTTGCCCGATTACCAGCCCGTAACTGTCTGGATTGAGCGAAATAGTCTCAATCAAACAAGGGCTCACGCAGGCGAAGGGACGCGACTGCGGTGAGAGCGGCGCGCGGACAGGCCACCCCGATTTGCCAGACCGCGCGCCGTTTCTTGTTTCGGATTCAGCCTTGTGCGCTGTGTCCGGCGTGCCAGCCCGCTCCCCCTCCCAACCGCCCCAATGCTGCGAGACTGTGGGCGGTTGGGAGGGGGAGCGGTGCGGACCCTGATCTCTGAAATCAGCTCAGAAAAGACGCGACGACCGGGCTGGTGGCCAGCAGGATGGCGCCGAGGATCAGGCGGTAGACCACAAAGGGCAGGAAGCTCATCCGTTCCAGAAGCGCCATCAGTCCCCAGATCGAAAGATAGCCCGACACGAAAGAGAGGGCCGCCACGATCAGGCCGTCGGAAAAGCTCGCGCCGGCCTCCTCGCCCATGGCCAGGCCGAGAAAGGCGCGCAGGCCGACGGCAAACAGGAGCGGCGCGCCAACCAGCATGGCAAACCGCGCCGCCTCGGTACGCTTGAAGCCAAGCGCCAGGGCGGCGGTCATGGTGATGCCAGAGCGCGATGTGCCGGGAATGAAGGCGAGCATCTGCGAGGCACCGATCAACATGGCGTCGCGCGGCAGCATGTCTTCCTGCACGCGCACGCGCTTGCCCATCAGGTCAGACGCCCACAGCGCCAGGGCGAAGACGATGGTGGCGCCGGCAATCGTTTCCGGTGTGCGCAACATCGCCTGTGTGGCTTCCCCGGACAGTTCGAAGGCAAGGCCCGCCGCGATACCGAAAGGGGTGGCGATAATGATGAAGAGCGCCAGGCGCGCGCGCTCCGACAGGCGATTGCCCGCCTGGCGTCCAAAGCCGACCAGTTCCAGTCCGCCCAGCAGGGCGCGCACCACATCCTGCCGGAAATAGAGCAGCATCGCGAACAGGGTGCCGAAATGCGCCATGGCATCGATCAGCGGGCCCTGGTCTTCGGTGCCGAGCAGTTCCGGAAGCAGGATCAGGTGGGCCGATGAGGAAATCGGCAGCCATTCGGTGATGCCCTGAACCAGGGACAGAAGCACGAGTTGGACAAGTGACATGAGAAGAGGGTGTCCCGGAACGGCATGAAGCGACAGTGATCTGCCGCTGTAGGGCAGCTTTCATGCCCAAGACAAGCCCGGGACTTTAATGTATCGAAATGATACTTAATTGGGGGTGTGAAATTTTCCTCATGGTTTTGCGCGCCAAAAATATACGAAAAACATGTATTACCATGATATGTTACGCGAAAAACTTGCTTGCGCGGTGTGCTTTTGCGCGATAGCCAGCACAGTCTACCGCAAGAGGGCTCCTCCATGGCGCAAAAGATGCTTAAATTCACCACTGTGTCCCGAGCCATGCCGGACAAGCGGGACGTGGACGCACGCGCTCATGACTTCGAGGAGATCTATGAGAGCTTCTCGGCGGAAGCCGCCACAGCCCAGGCCGGGCGCTGCAGCCAGTGCGGCGTGCCCTTCTGCCAGCAGGGCTGCCCGCTCTCGAACAATATTCCAGACTGGCTGATGCTGGCCGCCGAAGGGCGCATGCAGGAGGCCTATCAGGTCTCCAGCGCCACCAACAACATGCCGGAGATCTGCGGTCGGATCTGCCCGCAGGACCGGCTGTGCGAGGGGATCTGCACGATCGAGCAGTCCGGTCATGGCACGGTTACTATCGGCGCGATGGAAAAGCACATCACCGAGACGGCCTGGGAAAATGGCTGGGTGCCGCCAATCAAGCCAGGCCGGCCTCGCGGTCAGTCGGCTGGAGTGATCGGCGCGGGGCCCGGCGGGCTCGCGGCGGCCGAACAGCTGCGCCGCAAGGGCTATGATGTCACCGTCTATGACCGTTATGATCGCGGCGGCGGCCTGCTGACCTACGGCATCCCAGGCTTCAAGCTGGAGAAACATGTCGTCATGCGCCGGCTCGACCGGCTCGAAGAGGCCGGCATCAAGTTCGTCTACAATTGCAATGTCGGGGTCGATCTCGGCTTTTCCGAGCTTTGCGCGCGCCATGACAGCGTGCTGATCGCCACTGGCGTCTACAAGGCGCGCGAGCTGAAAGTGCCGGGCGTGGGCCATTCCTCGGTCTTTCCGGCGCTGGAATTCCTCACCGCGTCCAACCGCAAGAATTTTGGCGACGAAGTCCCAGCCTGGGATGACGGCACGCTGAACGCCAATGGCAAGCGGGTCGTGGTGATCGGCGGCGGCGATACGGCGATGGACTGTGTGCGTACCGCCGTGCGCCAGGGCGCGAAATCCGTCACCTGCCTTTACCGCCGCGACCGGTCAAACATGCCCGGCTCCCAGCGCGAGGTCGCCAATGCCGAGGAAGAAGGCGTGACCTTCGAATGGCTCGCCGCGCCGGAAGCGGTTCTCGACACCAGGGCCGGCAAGATGAAGGCTGTGCGCGCCGCGCGCATGAAGCTCGGGCCGCCGGACGCCTCCGGCCGTCAAGCGCCGGAAAAGACCGGCGAGACCTTTGATGTGAAGGCCGACATGGTGATCATGGCGCTGGGCTTCGATCCGGAAGACCTGCCGCGCCTCTGGGGCGAGCCGAGTCTTGCGGTCAATCGCTGGGGTGCGGTGCGCATTGATTTCGCCACCATGATGACCGGCCTGAAGGGCGTGTTCGCCGCCGGCGACATTGTACGCGGGGCCTCGCTGGTGGTCTGGGCGATCAAGGATGGCCGCGACGCTGCCGAGGCGATGCACGCATTCATGCGCGAGCATGCCGAAATCGGCTCGCCGCTCGTGGCCGCGGAGTAGCAGGAATGGGCGAGAAGATTCACGGACACTGCCTGTGCGGCGGGGTGGCCTTCACCCTTTCCGAGCCCGGCCCGATCTCGGCCTGCCATTGCCGCATGTGCCAGCGCTGGACCGGCAGTGTCTTCATCGACATGATGGTCGAGGACGACCAGATCGAGTTCCAGCGCGACGATACGCTGGCCTGGTATAACAGCTCCGACTGGGCCCAGCGCGGCTTCTGCGTCAATTGCGGCTCAAGCCTGTTCTATCGGATGAAGCATGATGGCGCGCACTGGGCAGTGCTCGTCGGATCGCTCGATATTCCACCGGGCCAGACCATCAGCGAAGAGATCTTCGTCGATGAAAAACCCGACCTTTACGACCTTGCTGGCGACCGCCCGCGCCTGACCGGCGCGCAGACCATCGCCCGCTTCAATGAGAGCCAGTCATGACCAGTGAAATCGACCGCTATCTCGCAAACCGCCAGAAACTGATCGACGCGCATGCCTATGATCCGGCCCATGAGTCCGATGCCTGCGGAGTTGGCCTCGTGGCCGCACTCGATGGCCGCTCGCGCCGCGAGATTGTCGAGATGGGCATCAAGGCTCTGAAAAATGTCTGGCACCGCGGCGCTGTCGATGCCGATGGCAAGACCGGCGACGGGGCGGGCATCCGTATCGAGGTGCCGCAGGACTTCTTCGCCGAGCAGGTCGAGCGCGCCGGACACAAGCGCCCGGATGTTGATATCTGCGTCGGCCAGATCTTTCTGCCGCGCACGAACCTCGCCATGCAGGAAGCCGCGCGGACCATCGTGGAAACCGAGATTCTGCATTTCGGCTTCTATATCTATGGCTGGCGCCAGCCGCCGGTCGATGTCTCCGTGATCGGCCAGAAGGCTGCCGACACCCGCCCCGAGATCGAGCAGATCATGTTCCGCGACGACCGCGACCGCGATGAGGACGAGCTGGAACGTGCGCTCTATATCTGCCGCCGTCGCATAGAGCGGCGCGCGCGCGAGGCCGGCATCCCGTCCTTCTATATCTGCTCGCTGAGCCAGAAGTCCCTGATCTACAAGGGCATGTTCCTGGCCCAGGACATAGACAATTTCTATCTCGACCTGAAGGATGAGCGCTTCACCTCCAGCTTCGCGATCTATCACCAGCGCTATTCGACCAACACCTTCCCGCAGTGGAGCCTGGCACAGCCTTTCCGCATGCTCGCCCATAATGGCGAGATCAACACGGTGCAGGGGAACCTCAACTGGATGAAAAGCCACGAAATTCGCATGGTCTCGCGCAATTTCGGCGGCCATGTCGATGATGTGAAGCCGGTGGTCCCGCAGGGGCTTTCCGATTCCGGCGCGCTGGACGCGGTATTCGAGGTGATGGTGAAATCCGGGCGTACCGCGCCCATGGTCAAGGCGATGATGATCCCGGAGGCGTGGTCGAAGCGCGCCTCCATCATGCCCGACAAGCATGCCGCGCTCTATGCCTACTGCAATGCCGTCATGGAGCCCTGGGACGGGCCGGCGGCGGTCTGCGCCTTTGACGGGCGCTGGGCGGTGGCGGGCTTGGACCGGAACGGCCTGCGCCCCCTGCGCTGGGCGCTGACGGCGGACAATATCCTCGCGGTGGGCAGCGAGACCGGCATGTGCCCGCTGACCGGCCACACGGTCGCCCGCAAGGGCCATGTGCCCGCCGGCGGCATGATCGCAGCCGACCTTGGCACCGGCAAGTTCTACGATCACGGTCAGATCATCGACGAGCTGGCCAGTGCCCAGCCCTTCGAGGACTGGGTCAAGCGTGTGCGCGAGCTGGATCCGGAAATCGGCCCCGGCCCCGAACCGGTGATGAGCGACACCGAACAGCGCCTGCGCATGCAGGCCGCGGCCGGCTTCACGCTTGAAAGCATGGAGCTGATCCTTTCGCCCATGGCCGAAGGCGGCAAGGAAGCCATCGGCTCCATGGGCGATGACACCGCGCCTGCCGTGCTGACCAACGAGTTCCGCCCCCTGAGCCATTTCTTCCGGCAGAATTTCAGCCAGGTCACCAATCCGCCCATCGATCCCCTTCGGGAAGACCGGGTGATGAGCCTGAAAACAAGGTTCAAGAACCTTGGCAATGTGCTGGCGACCGACAAGTCCCAGCAGGATGTGCTGGTGCTGGAAAGCCCGGTGTTGACGAACGGCATGTATGTCCGTCTGCGCGACATGCTGGGCAAGGATGTCACCGAGATCGACTGTACCTTCGATGCTGAGTCCGCCACCGGCAATGGCCGCGAACTGAAAGAGGCGCTCGACCGTATCCGCAGCGAGGCTGAAGATGCTGTGCGCGCAGGCCGCGAACATATCGTGCTGACTGACGAGCATGTCGGGCCGGGCCGGGTCGCCATCCCGATGATCCTTGCCACCGGCGCTGTGCATGGCCACCTGGTCGGCCAGGGCCTTCGCACCTTCTGCTCCATTACCGTGCGATCGGCCGAATGCCTCGACACGCATTATTTTGCCGTGCTGGTGGGTGTCGGCGCGACCTGCGTGAACGCCTATCTGGCCCAGGACACGATTGCGGAGCGCCACGAAAAGGGCCTGTTTGGCGACCTGACTCTCAATCAGTGCGTCCTGAACTTCAAGAAAGCCATCGAAGGCGGCCTTTTGAAGATCCTCTCCAAGATGGGGATCTCGGTCATTTCCTCCTATCGCGGCGGGTACAATTTCGAGGCTCTCGGCCTCTCGCGCGCCCTGGTGGCGGACTATTTCCCCGGCATGACCAGCCGGATCTCAGGCCTCGGCCTTGCCGGCATCGAGGAGAATTGCGTCGCGCGCCACGAGGTCGCCTTCGACGAGGATGTGGTCTCCCTGCCCGTGGGCGGGTTCTACCGCCTGCGTGCCAGCTCCGAACCGCATGCACTCGATGGCAATCTCATCCACATGCTGCAGGCGGCTTGCGACACCGGCAGCTTCCAGACCTACAGGAAATACGCCGACGCGGTGAATGCGCGCGAGCCGATCCAGCTCCGCGACCTGCTCGATTTCAAGCCGGCCGGGCGCCCCGTGCCGCTGGATGGTGTCCAGTCGATCAACGAGATTCGCAAGCGCTTCCTGACGCCCGGCATGTCGCTCGGCGCGCTCAGCCCCGAGGCCCATGGCACGCTGAATGTGGCGATGAACCGGATCGGTGCGAAGTCGGTCTCCGGCGAGGGCGGGGAAGTGCGCGAGCGCTACACGCCCCTGCCGAACGGCGACAATATGAACTCGGCGGTGAAACAGGTCGCCAGCGGCCGGTTCGGCGTCACGGCGGAATATCTCAACCAGTGCCGCGAAGTGGAGATCAAGGTCGCCCAGGGCGCCAAGCCCGGCGAGGGCGGCCAGCTGCCCGGCTTCAAGGTCACTGAATTCATTGCCAAGAACCGGCATGCGACGCCCGGCGTGACGCTGATCTCGCCGCCGCCGCACCACGATATCTATTCCATCGAGGATCTCGCCCAGCTCATCTATGACCTGAAACAGATCAACCCCGATTGCCGCGTCTGCGTGAAACTGGTCGCGCGCTCGGGCGTCGGTACGGTGGCTGCCGGTGTGGCCAAGGCCAAGGCCGATGTGATCCTGATCGCCGGCGGCGTTGGCGGCACGGGCGCTTCGCCGCAGACCTCGATCAAATATGCCGGCCTGCCCTGGGAGCTGGGCCTGGCTGAAGCCCATCAGGTCCTCAGCCTCAACAATCTGCGCGACAAGGTCACCCTGCGCACCGATGGCGGCCTGCGCACCGGCCGCGATATCGTCATGGCCGCCATGCTGGGCGCGGAGGAATACGGCATCGGCACGGCTTCGCTGGTGGCGGTGGGCTGCATCATGGTGCGCCAGTGCCATTCCAATACCTGCCCGGTGGGCGTGTGCACCCAGGACCCGTCCCTGCGCGAGAAGTTCACCGGCAATCCGGACAAGGTGGTCAACCTGATGAGCTTCATTGCCGAGGATGTCCGCCGCATCCTGGCCGAGCTTGGCCTGCCGAGCCTGGACGCCGCCATCGGGCGTACCGACCTGCTCGCGCAGGTCTCGCGCGGCGCGGCGCATCTCGACGACCTCGATCTCAACCCGCTGCTGGTGCAGGTCGATACGCCCGAGCCGGTCACCTACAAGCCGACCCGGCGTGAGCCAGTGCCCGACACGCTGGATGCGCAGATCCTGCGCGATGCCGAGCCCTTCTTCAGCCGTGGCGAGAAGATGCAGCTGCAATACGGCGTACAGAACGTCCAGCGCGCGATCGGCGCGCGGGCGAGCTCGGCCATTGTCCGCAAGTTCGGCCAGAGCGAACTGCCCGAAGGCCGCCTGCTCATCCGTCTGGAAGGTTCGGCCGGTCAGTCGCTCGGCGCCTTCGCGGTCCAGGGGCTGACGCTCGATGTCACAGGCGATTCCAACGACTATGTCGGCAAGGGCCTGTCGGGTGCGACCATCCAGCTCCGGCTCGACCCGAACCTTGCCGCCGACAGCGCCGACCACACCATTATCGGCAATACCTGCCTTTATGGCGCCACCGCCGGCAAGCTGTTCGCGGCGGGCCGGGCGGGCGTGCGCTTTGCCGTGCGCAATTCCGGGGCTGAGGCCGTGGTGGAGGGCTGCGGCGCCAATGGCTGCGAATACATGACCGGCGGTGCGGTCGCGATCCTCGGCGAGGTGGGTGACAATTTCGGCGCCGGCATGACCGGCGGCGTGGCCTGGATCTGGGACCCGAAGGGCCGGTTCGACAAGGTCGCAAATCCCGACAGCATCGACTGGTATGCGCTCGGCGAGATGCCGGCTGAGTATGTCGCGCGTTTCCGCGACATGGTCGAAAACCATACCGAGCGCACCCGGTCTGCCCTCGGCGAGGGCCTGCTCGACAATTGGGACAGGACGCTGGCCGAGACCCTGATGGTGGTGCCCAAGGAGGTCGCCCACCTCATCCTCGGCAAGCACAAACCGCGCAAGGATGTGGCCTGACACTTCCCTTTTTGTCCAAAACGCCGGACAATCGAGGCATGTCTGATACAGCCCATGCTCACGCCAATACGCCCTGCAGCCCGGAAGAGACCGAGGCGTTTCTCGCCGTGGCCGACGAGATCGCCGAGGCGCGCGGCCAACGCATGACGCGCATCCGGCGCAAGGTGCTGCAGCTCCTGATCGAGGCGCCCGAGCCGGCCAAGGCCTATGACCTGCTCGAACGCCTGGACGGGGAAGGCTCGGCCAAGCCGCCGACCGTCTACCGCGCGCTCGATTTCCTCCAGGAGCTTGGCCTTGCCCACAAGATCGAGAGCCTGAACGCTTATGTCGCCTGCGGCCATGCCAGTCATCGCCACTCGGCCATCTTCCTGATCTGCGAGAAATGCGGGCGCGCCGAAGAGCTGCATTCGGTGACCACCACCGAAGCCCTGAAAAGCGAGACCGAAGCGGCCGGCTTTACGCTTTCGCGCGCCGTGATCGAAGCGCGGGGCCTGTGCCGGACCTGCGCTGCATGATCACAGGTCTCGACCATGTCGTCCTGATCTGCCCGGAGATAGACGCCGGCATCGAAACCTACACCGCTGTCTTCGGGCGCGGCCCGGACTGGGTCAGCCAGGATGGCGAGGCGGGCACGGCTACGGCTCAGTTCCGCACGGGCAATTGCGCGCTGGAACTGATGGCCCCGTCTGGCGGCGGGCCGGTCGGCGAGCGGCTGGCCGAGCTGCTGGAGGTGGGCGGGCCGCGCCTCACCAGCCTGGTCTTTGCCACCGACGATATTGATGAGGCTCATCGCATACTGACGCGCCGCGGCCTGATGCCGGGCGAGATCGGTGCGGGGAATGCGAGACATCGCGAAACTGGCGCGGTGCGCAGCTGGAAACGGTTTCGCTGCTCCGATGCGGTGTGCGCCGGGGTGAAGACCTTCATGCTGGCCCAGGATGCCCCGCCATCTGTGCCGGATGCCCCGCCCGACCAGGTCTCCCGGCTCGATCATGCGGTGATCACGACGCCCAATCCCGAACGCGCCGTGGCGCTTTATGGCGCGCGGCTGGGCCTGCGCTTCGCGCTCGACCGCACGGCAGAGCAGTGGGGCACGCGCTTTCTCTTTTTCCGCACGGGCGGTCTGACGCTGGAGGTGATCCACCGGCTGGGCGAGGCCCATGATCCCGGCGCGCCTGATACGATCTGGGGCTTGACCTGGGCGGTGGAGGATCTCGACGCCGCCCATGCCCGGCTGAGCGCGCGGGGTGCGGACATCTCGCAGGTCCGCATCGGGCGCAAGCCGGGCACCCGCGTCTTCACCCTGCGCAGGGACACACTCGGCGTGCCGACCCTGTTCATTGGTGTGTAAACGCGCGATCACTGCCCCGAATCCGGCCGGCGACAAGAAATCACGCCCCCGGATACGTTTCGGCTCTGTTCAATTCCAGGCCCCGGCGTTACATCCACCGCCATGAAAGCGTTCAAGAAACTCACCGGCACGGCCGCGCCGCTGACCGATGGTGGCCAGCTCATGGCTAATGTCGACACCGACATGATCATCCCGAAACAGTTCCTGAAGACAACCGAGCGCGAGGGGCTCTCGGTCGGCCTGTTCCATGAACTCAAGACCCTGGAAGATGGCTCGCCGGATCCAGACTTCGTCCTGAACCGGCCGGCTTACAAAGGCGCCAATATCCTGATTGCAGGGGAAAATTTCGGTTGCGGTTCCTCGCGCGAGCATGCGCCCTGGGCGCTGCTGGATCAGGGCATCTCCTGTGTCATCGCGCCGGGCTTTGCAGATATCTTCCACAATAACTGCTACAAGAACGGCATCCTTCCGGTGATCCTGCCGGTCGAGGTCTGCAATGCCCTGGCCGCCCAGGCCGGCGGCGCCAACCATGTCTTCGAGGTCGACCTGGACACCCAGACCGTGACCACGCCTGATGGCGAAACCCACCACTTCGAGGTCGATCCCGGCCGCAAGGCGAACCTGATGGCGGGCCTTGATGAAATCGGCACAAGCCTGAAATCGGAAGGCGCCATTTCCGATTATGAGAGCCAGCGCCGGCTCATGACCCCCTGGCTGGAAAAATCCGCATGACCCAGACTCTTTTACTATTGCCCGGAGACGGGATTGGACCGGAAGTCGCCGCCGCCGCCGTGCGCGTGGCCCAGGCGGTCGCGCCGGACCTGCTGATCCAGACCGACCTTGTTGGCGGGTCGGCCTATGATGCCCATGGCACGCCGCTCAGCGATGACACCCTGAAGCGTGCCAAGGCCTCCGATGCGGTCCTGCTGGGCGCGGTGGGCGGGCCGAAATGGACTGATGTGCCGCGCGACAAGCGCCCTGAAATGGGGCTCCTGCGCTTGCGCAAGGAACTGGACGTCTTCGCCAATCTCCGCCCGGCATTCTGCTTCCCCGCCCTGGCGGAAGCCTCTTCGCTGAAGCATGAAATGGTCGAGGGCCTCGACATCATGATCGTCCGTGAGCTGACGGGTGGGGTCTATTTCGGTGAGCCGCGCGGGATCGATACGGATGAGAACGGCGTGCGACGCGGCTATGAGACGTCAGTATACACTGCTCCTGAAGTCGAGCGCATCACCCGTGTGGCGATGGATATCGCGCGGGGGCGCGGTGGCAGGCTGACTTCTGTGGACAAGTCCAATGTGATGGAATCGGGCCTGTTCTGGCGCCAGGAAGTGACTGCCGTGCACGCCAAGGAGGGCGAGGGCGTGGCGCTCTCCCATATGCTGGCCGATGCCTGCGCCATGGAACTGGTGCGCAAGCCGAAACAGTTCGATGTCATCCTCGCCGACAATCTCTTCGGCGACATTCTCTCCGATGCTGCGGCCATGCTGACCGGCTCGATCGGCATGCTGCCATCGGCTTCCATTGGCGCGCCTGGTACGCCGGGCCTGTTCGAACCGGTACACGGCTCGGCGCCGGACATTGCCGGCCAGGGGTTCGCCAATCCCAGCGCCATGATCCTGTCGCTGGCAATGGCGCTGCGCTGGTCGCTCGGCCGGGTCGAGGCGGCTGACAAGGTGCGCGATGCTGTCGCCCGGGCTCTGGATTCCGGCGCGCGGACCCGCGATCTCGGCGGGTCGCTCTCGACCGAAGACATGTGCAACGCCATCCTGGCGGGGCTCTAGCGCACTGGCCGTCCCGCGATGCCTGAGTGTCCTACGCTTGAATCCGAGCATCTGATCCTGCGACCTTTTCGGGCCGAGGATCTTGATGCGCTCTCCGCCATCCGCGCAGATGAGCGCGTGGCGAGGTTCACCGGCGGGACGCGCACGCGCACCGATGTGTGGACCACCATCCTGCGCTCGGCCGGCATGTGGGACCTGCTCGGCTTCGGCTACTGGGCCGCCTGTGACCGGGGGAACGGCGCCCTCATTGGCGAGGTTGGCTTTGCCGATTTCCAGCGCGGCATGACGCCGGATATCTCCGGCCTGCCCGAAGCCGGCTGGATCATCGCGCCCGACCATTGGGGGCGCGGGCTGGCCAGCGAGGCCGTTGTCACCATCCATGCCTGGCTCGACGGTGCCCGACCCACGCGGTCGGTCTGTATCATCTCGCCGGAGAATGCCGCCTCTGTCCGCATCGCGGAAAAGCAGGGCTATTGCGAGACCTCCTTCGGCCAGCTTGGCGACGCGACTGTCACCGTCTATCACCGCGAACCGCCTCAAAGCGGCGCTTGAGGGCTTCCTGTCCGCCGCGATGCACAGTAAGAGTGGCCCCATGCCTACGACCTATCTCGAATTCGAAAAGCCCATCGCCGAGCTCCAGGCCAAGATTGCCGAACTGGAAGCTGTCGATGCCTCCGATGACGGCCCCTCCATAACCGAGGAACTGGGCAAGCTGCGCGAGAAATCGGAAAAGCAGCTCAAGGATCTCTACAAGAACCTCTCGCCATGGCGGAAAACCCAGGTCGCGCGCCATCCCGACCGCCCGCATTTCCTCGACTATCTCGACGAGTTGTTCGAGGACTATCAGGAACTGGCCGGCGACCGGGTCTTCGGCAATGACGAGGCGGTGCTTGGCGGACTTGCGACGTTCAAGGGCCGCTCTGTCGTCGTGATGGGCCATGAGAAGGGCCACAACACCGAAAGCCGCATCCGGCACAATTTCGGCATGGCGCACCCGGAAGGCTACCGCAAGGCGGTGCGCCTGATGAACCTCGCCGAGCGGTTCTCCCTGCCGGTCATCACCTTTGTCGACACCGCTGGGGCCTATCCCGGCAAGGCGGGCGAGGAGCGTGGCCAGGCCGAGGCCATCGCGCGCTCGACCCAGCGCTGCCTCACCCTGCCGGTGCCGATCATCTCGCTGATCATCGGCGAGGGCGGTTCGGGCGGGGCGATTGCCATCGCCGCGGCCAACCAGGTGCTGATCATGGAGCACTCGATCTATTCGGTGATCTCGCCGGAAGGCTGCGCCTCGATCCTCTATCGCGATGCGGAGAAGGCGCGCGATGCCGCCGAGGCGATGAAGATCACCGCGACAGACCTGAAAACGCTCGGGATTGTCGACGAGATTGTCCGCGAGCCGCTGGGCGGAGCCCATCGCGATCCGGCCAAGGCGATGCAGGCGGCCGGCAAGGCGATCCAGAAGGCCCTGCGCGGTCTGGAAGGTCTCAGCGCGATCGAACTGAAACGCCAGCGCCGCGAGCGGTTCTACGCCATCGGCCGCGAAGGGCTGTCCTGAAGCCGGGCGGTTTCGACCTCGACCGGGCGGCCCTCGGGTTCATCCGGCGTGTCGTCCTCTGGTTCCGGCGTGGCTAACAGGTCCAGTTTTTCCAGGATCAGGCGGCGAATCCAGTCGGTCCGTGAATTGATCGCCTCCAGCGTCCAGCGTGGCTGGCTGAAAGCCGAATGGATCAGCCGGAAATGGCCGAGTCCGTCTTCGGGGCTGGCATTCTGCACGGCCTTGCGCTTGCCGGCATAGTCCTGATTGCCGAGCCGGGACTCGTTGAAACTGTGCGGCATCAGGCAGAGATTGCCGAGCGCGTGACAGGCTGCCTGGCGTTCGGCCTCATCTGGAATGTCGATTTCCCAGTCCGATCCCGGCGCGGGATTGCGCGGCAGGATGTGTTCAACGGAAGTGTTCTGGAGATGGTCGATCCGGCCGTCGCCGGCCAGTTCCCCTTCCAGCCAGCGCAGGAGGCTGAGGTTCTGGCTGCGGTCGGCCTGATCGCCATGAAGATTGGTCTTCAGGCGCGCAATATGGCTGGCGCGCAGGCGCAGGGCGCCTTCCATCGGGTCATAGCCGCCACGTAGCTCGGTGAGGGCATTGCGGAAGATCTTGGCGCGCTCATGCGGTTCGAACTCGGCCAGCTGCAGGCCCATGCAGCGTGTGGCGAGCTTGCGGATACGCTGGGCGGCGATAGTCTGGCGCCCGCGCGCCTTGCTCTCGCGGAACCGCACCATCAGCTCAAGTGCCAGGGGATGCCATTCCGGCCATTTGAACAGGCGCAAGCGCGCCAGTGCCACGTCGAGGGCTTCGGCATCGGGCGTGTTGAGCCCGTGGATCAACAGGCGCCAGGCCTTGAAGCGCTGTTCGAGAAGGTCGAGCCACTGGCCGAGCGAGGCCGGGTCCTCGGCGGCGTGCTCGCGTAGCCGGTCTGTCAGGTAGAGCAGGCTGCCATCCGTGATCGTCCGTCCCCGTTCCAGAAAGTCCACGGCACGGAGGAAATTGTCGATCTGGGCGTCGTGTACGGAGAGTTGCTTCCACAGTGTCAGCACTTGCCGGTCGAGCCCGAAGGGCGCGGCCAGTTCCACCAGCTGGCCCTTGAAGATCTCGGCCTCCGACAGGCCGAGGCCGCGGGTGTTTGTGGTCACGAAGATCTGCCGCGCCAGATCGATATCGTTCACCTCGATGACGATCAGCATGGTCTTGCGCAGGAGGAACTGGCCGAGGGCGTTGATCTCGCTCGCTTCCATCTGTTTCAGGCGCTTGCGGAAGAGGCTGGCGGCAAAGCGGATCTGCTTGGCGCAGGCCTGCTGCAGGTGGCGGCGACGGATCTTGCCGGCCTCCCCGCGCTGTTGCACCTCGATATCGAGCGCCGGCGTGGCATGGGGCACGAAGAGGCGGAAGCCGTCATCGTCGGAGACGCACGCCTCAAGGCGCTCGGCCAGCGCCTCTTCGGTCTTGGGATGGTCGCGCAGCACGGCCATCAGTACGGTCAGCGCCGTCAGCCGCTGCAGGCCATCATAGATGATCAGCGTGTGGTGGTGGCGGCTGGCGATGACCGAGCCCAGAAAATAGGCATTGGCGCCTTCGTCCACGGCGCGCTGGAGATCTGACAGGAGCTGTCCCGTCTGTTCATCCCCCCACTGGAAATCGCGCTGGACGTCGGCCGGTTTGGCGCGAACGCCCTGCCACAGGCTTTCCGTGTTCAGGGTTTCGGCATAGACAACGCTCAAGGTCGGGGTTCCGCGGCAGCTGATCGCCCTAGTGAACCTCGCCGATGACACGGGCGCAACCCAGTGTGTGCGTGTAATTCAATTGGAGGTCCCACATGACGCGTCGGCTTGCATTGATAACAGGCGCATCTGCGGGGATCGGCGCGGAATTCGCCCGGCAATATGCCGCGCGGGGATGGGATGTCGCCCTGACTGCGCGCCGGGCCGACCGGCTGGAGAAACTCGCGCTGGAGCTTGAAGACCGGTTCGAGATCAGCGCCACGGTCATCGCCCAGGATCTCGCGGTCGAAGGCGCGGTCGACAGTATCCTGGCCGAGTTGCAAGAGACCGGCCGGCATGCCGACGCCCTGATCAACAATGCCGGATACGGCCTGCCCGGCACCTTCTTCAACACCAGCTGGGAGGAGCAGGCGACCTTCCTGCGCGTGATGCTGAATGCGCCCTGCGAACTGGTGCACAAGATGCTGCCGGACATGGTCGAGCACGGCTATGGCCGGATCATCAATGTCGCCTCGCTGGTGGGCTACACGCCCGGTTCGGCCGGGCATACGCTCTATGCGCCGGTGAAATCGGCGCTGATCAAACTCTCCGAAAGCGTCCATGCCGAGGCGAAACGCGCAGGCTACAACATCCATGTTACCGCGCTTTGCCCGGGCCTGACCTGGACCGAGTTCCACGATGTGAACGGGACGCGCGCGCGCACCAACCAGGCGCCGGAATGGATGTGGATGCAGGCCGGCCCGGTAGTTGAAGCCGGGCTCGACGCGGTCGACCGGGGCATGCCGGTGGTCGTGCCCGGCGCCCAGAACAAGGGGCTGGCCACGCTTGCCAAGCTGTTGCCCGACCCGATCGCGCGCGCGGTGATGGCCGAGCAGTCCCGGCGCTTCCGCGACCTGAAGGAATAGGGCCCGGACCATCTCAAACGGCTGTTAATCTCTCCGCAGACACCTGCGAAGGCAGGTGTCTGGTACCCGCTTGAACCGGGAGTGCCAGCCCGCATCTGCCGGAGATGGATGCCTGCCTGCGCAGGCATCGGCGGTGAAATGGGTTGCTTGCCTTCAGAGCCCGCCGAGCCAGCCGAGGAGAAGCTCGTTGACTTCGCTGGCGCGCTCCTGCTGGGTCCAGTGCCCGCAGCCCTCCAGGATATGTGCGCCCTGCAGCCCCGGCAGGGCCGGTTTCATCAGGGCGAGCGGATCGCGGCCGGGGATCATGCGCAGAACGGGGTCCATCGAACCGCCGATGAAAAAGCTCGGCTGGCGTATGATCTGGTCACTGACGGAGCGCAGATAGGCATGGTCGCGGCGGTGATTGCGGTAGCGGTTGAGCGGTCCGCGAAAGCCGGAGGCGGCAAACTCGCCGGCATAATAGGCGACATCCTCCTCGGTGAGCCAGGACAGGGGAAGATCCGGTTCCGGCAGGCCAGTAAGCATGACATCGCCATGCTTCTTGTCGGCGGGATAGGTGCCATCGGGCATGTCGCCGGAGGCGGAATAGTAGAATTTGCGGATCGTGGCGGCCGTATCGGCTTCCAGCTCGGCCTCGGCCGGGCCTTCGTCCTGGAAATAGACCTGGTAGAAGAACTTGCCCTGCTTTGTGTACAGCATATCGACCACGTCGATGAAGGAATATTCGCCCTGAGGCATGTGGGGTACGGACAATCCGGCCACGGCGCGAAACCTGTGAGGGTGCAAGAGCGCGCTGTTCCAGGCGATGGGTGCGCCCCAGTCATGGCCGATGACGACCGCCTGCGCATCCGGCGAGAGTGCCTCGGTGAGGCCGGCCATGTCTGCGGCCATGTTCTGCATGTCATAGGCTTCGACTTCGTGCGGCTTGTCCGAGCCGCCATAGCCGCGCACATCCGGCGCGGCGATGCGATAGCCGGCCTCGCCAAGCGCCTTCAGCTGGTGGCGCCAGGAATACCAGCTCTCGGGAAAGCCATGCACCAGGATCACCAGCGGGCCATCCTCAGGGCCTGACAGCGCGACGCGCAAATGGATGCCATTGGTGGCGATGCGTTCGAAATGCTGGTCCATAGACGGCCTCCTAGCCCTGCTTCAGCTCATCGAATGGCACGGATTTGTCCACCCGCACATCCTGGGGCAGGCCGAGCACACGCTCGGCGATGATGTTCTTCAGGATCTCATCGGTCCCGCCCGCGATCCGCAAGCCCGGCGCCCACATGAAACTGCGCTGAAAGAGAGCATCGGCGGGCATGGTATCCTCATCCACCATCAGGCCGTAATGGCCCTGCATCTCGATGGCTTCATTGCAGATATCCTGTAGCTGGTTGGCGGTAATGATCTTGCCGATGGAATTTTCCGGACCCGGCGTTTCCCCGCGCGAGAGAGCCGTCTGTGAACGGAACTTGGTCAGCTTGTAGCCCTGCGCGGCGACATACCAGTCGGCGAGTTTTTCGCGGAAGGCGGTGTCGCCCAGCGTGCCGGCCTTGCGGGCATAGTCCATGATCTCGGCCCAGTCCGGACCCGGAGATCCGCCCACGGCAAGCCGCTCATTCATCAGGGTGACGAGGGCGACCTTCCAGCCCGCGCCGACCTCGCCGAGCCGGTCAGAATCCGGAATGCGCACATCACTGAAATAAACCTCGTTGAATTCCCGCCCGCCACTGGCCTGGTGGATCGGGCGGGCCTCCACGCCCGGATCCTTCATGTTCACGATGAACATGGTCAGGCCCTTGTGCTTGGGCTGTTTCGGGTCTGTGCGGCACAGGACAATGCCGAAATCGGAGAAATGCGCGCCGGTGGTCCAGACTTTCTGGCCATTGATCACCCAGTCATCGCCATTGCGTACAGCGCGCGTCTTCACGCCGGCGACATCGGAGCCGGCGGCGGGCTCGGAAAAGAGCTGGCACCAGATTTCTTCCCCGGTCAGCGCCGGGCGGACATAACGCTTCTTGTGCGCGTCCGAGCCGAAGGCGATGACCGTCGGCACGCACATGCCGAGCCCGATGGCGAACGGCCCGGTGGGGGCGTCGAACTGGCTCTCTTCCTGGTTCCAGATCACCTGTTGCATCGGGGTGCCGCCGCGCCCGCCGATCTCCTTCGGCCAGGTGATCTGGGCAAAGCCGTTCTCGGCCTTGATCTTCTGCCAGGCCTTGGCCTCTCGCATGAACGCTTCGCCGGAAATCCGCTGGCGCAGCGGCTTGGCGCCCTTCGGCTCCAGGTGCTTTTCCAGGAAGGCGCGCGCCTCGGTGCGGAATGCGGCTTCTTCGGGGGTATCGTTGAAGTCCATTTTGCGTTTCCTCCTCAGCTAGTTTTGCTGATCCAATACCCAGTCATAGAGATGACCGGTTGAAATCCAGATGCTGTCAGGGTTTGGCTTGTCAAATTCTTGCCACCTGCCAAGGGGCTCGACCCGTCCTTCAATACACATATATTCCGGACCGTCGGTCCTGCGTGCGTTGTCGGCCCACCGCACACCCAGGCCCGGCTCATCATTCGCGCGGCGATGCTTGGTGTGCGTGATCTGTACATTTTCAAATTCGTTCGTGGCCCAGCCGCACACAGTAACTTCCTGACCGCGAAAAGTCTCGGGATGGCGATAGGCATCAGCGACCGAAATTGCCCCTGGCGGAACGTCGCTCAGTGTACAGCCTGAAACGGCCAAACAAAATATGATCAGCCTACGCCGCATTCTTCGTTTCCAGTGCGCGGATCAGTTTTTCCTTCCAGACTTTCGGTGCGCCGGCCTGGACCGCCAGAAGCTTGGCGCGGCGATAGTAGAGGTGGGCGTCGACCTCCCAGGTAAAGCCCATGCCGCCATGGGTCTGGATGTTTTCCTTCGCAGCAAACCAGTAGGCCTCGCTGGCGGCAAGGCGGGCCGCCGCCGCCGCTTCCGGCATTTCCGGGGCGTCCGATGACAGCGCCCAGGCACCGTAGAAACAGTTGGACCGCGCGACCTCGTTCTTCACATACATCTCGGCGAGCTTGTGCTTGATCGCCTGGTTGCCGCCAATGGGCCGGCCGAAGGCATATCGCTCCTTGGCATAGTCGGTGGCCATCTCCAGGCAGCGCGAAGCCCCGCCAAGCTGTTCGAAGGCGAGGAGGACGGCGACGCGGTCGAGCAACTGGCCGAGCAATCCGGCGCCCGCGCCGGCCTCGCCGAGCCGTTCTGCCGGCGTGCCATCGAAGACAAGCTCGGCATGGCTGCGCGTCGGATCGAGGGTCTTTACCGGATTGCGCACAACCCCGCCGGCATTGAGGTCCACCAGCACAAGGCTCGCGCCGGAGCCCTCGGCCGCGAGCACCACGGCATGGCTCGCAATATCGCCATCGGTGACCGGGATCTTGGTGCCGGTGAGCTTGCCGCCCTCGAACCGCACACTGAGACTGGCCGGGTCCGGTTCGCCCGGGCCTTCCGATAGTGCCAGCGCGCCGATCACCTCGCCGCTCGCGAGTTTCGGCAGCAGCGCGGCTTTCTGGCCCTCGCTGCCGGCGAGCTTCAGCGTTTCGGCGAGCATGTAGACGGTGGAGGAAAACGGCACCGGGGCGAGCACACGGCCAAGCTCTTCTGCGATCACGCACAGCTCCAGCATGCCGAGGCCGAGCCCGCCATGTTCTTCGGGGATCGCTGCGCCGAGCCAGCCCATCTCACCGATCTGGCTCCAGAGCTTCGCGTCATGAGTGATGTCTTCAGCGTCGAGCACGGCGCGCACGGCGGTGGACGGACATTGCGCGGTCAGAAACTTGCGCGCTTCATCGCGCAGGAATTTCTGGTCTTCGGAAAAGTCGAAGTTCATGGGGCTCTCGTTTCCTCCGGGCATTTATCTTTTGGTCGGAGCATATCGCACGGCCCTGCGGCGGGAAGCCCTCACGCGAGGAAAGGCGCTTAGAAGAGGGAAACATCAAATTTGAGCGAACCGATAAACCGAACTGCAAATGGAGTGTGAGATAGGGAGGCTGAACCTTTCGGGAGACCAGGATGGCGAAGGCCCTCTTCCACAAACACCAGCGTGTTTTCGTTAAGCCCGTGGGCACATTTGCCATGGTTGAGCGGGTCATCCCGCACTGGGTCAAGGATGTGCCAGAGCCCCTGCGCGTCACCTACGACGTCGGCCTCGGCCGCGAATTTACCGGCGGCGAGCTGGTCTCGGAAGCCAAGCTGAACGAGCGCCAGGGCAACCCCCAGGACTCCCTGACCGGCGAGGAATGGCGCATCTTCCGCATGCGCAACCGCTGGCAGGACGCCGAGACCTCGGCCCATCATCCCTATCCGGGCACCTTCCCGGTCATCCTGACCGATGAGAATGACTGGGGCGGCTGGCGTGTGCCGGGCGCGGAATATGACCGCGATCCGGGCAAGATCGAACACCAGGCGCGCCTGATCATGAATGCGCCGAGCATGCTGCGCCAGATCCGCATCTTCGTGAAATACGCGTCCGAACAGCCCCAGGACCTGCCGTCAGACCTGGTCGAGCAGGCCAAGGCGTTTTCGTCCATCCTGCGCGATGTTTATCACATGCCGCCCACGCAAGCGGACGCAACCTCCGTTGCGGCCGAATAGTCTCAAGCGCGCAGCCGGCCGATCAAAATGATGAAGATGCCGGCCACGCCTGCCCCGGTCATGTTGGCCGCGGCATCGAGCAGACTTGGCTCGCGCACGGCCGACAGCGTGGCCTGGGCGATTTCCATCACAAAGCCGAATATGCTGGCCAGCAGGAAGGCGCGCCACATGCGCTCCATCCCCATCGCGACGACCAGCAGCACCATAAGCCCGCCATAGGCGAGGAAGTGATAGAGCTTGTCGAGCCCGGGTGGCTGGCCCCCGGCAGACGGCTCGCGCAGCGATAGCCAGACCAGCAAAACCACATAGGCTGCGAGCAACAGCCAGGCCGTTACCCGGGCAATCCCAGCCATCATGCGCTACCCCCTCTTGCCATTGACCCCGTGATACCCCCATCTCGGTATCGATCTTACGACTGCAACGAAAGCAGGCCCATGCGCACCGATACGCCCGTTCCCGTCAAGCTTGAAGACTATACGCCTTATCCGTTCCAGATCGACCAGGTTCATCTGGTTTTCCGGCTGGATAAGGATGCAACGGAAGTCGACAGCCGCCTGAAAGTGATGCGCACGGCGCCGGGCGAGATGGTGCTGAACGGGGTCGACCTCGAGCTGAAATCCATTGCGATCGACGGCAAGCCGCTGTCTGAAGACGCCTATACGCTGTCAGACGAGGCCCTGGTGCTTGAGGATGTGCCGGACGCGTTCGAGCTGGAACTCACCGTGGTAAACAAGCCGGCGCAGAACACCGTCCTGTCCGGGCTCTATGTTTCCGGCGGGCGGCTCTGTACCCAGTGCGAGGCCGACGGGTTCCGCCGCATCACCTACTGGCCAGACCGGCCGGATGTGATGAGCCGCTTTCATGTCCGCATCGAGGGCGAGAAGGCCGAGTTCCCCTATCTCCTGTCCAATGGCACGCCGGGGGCAACCGGCGATCTTGGCGATGGGCGTCATTTTGCCGAATGGGACGATCCGCACCCCAAACCGTCCTATCTCTTTGCGCTCTGTGCGGGCGACTATGACGTCTTCACCGACAGCTTCACCACAATGAACGGCCACAAGGTCGATCTCGCCGTGCATGTCGACAAGGGCGATGCCGAACGCGCGGCCTATGCCATGGACAGCCTGAAACGGTCCATGCGCTGGGACGAAGAAGTGTTCGGTCGCGAATACGATCTCGGCGTCTTCAACATCGTCGCCGTGCGCGACTTCAATTTCGGCGCCATGGAGAACAAGGGGCTGAACGTCTTCAACTCCGCCTATGTGCTGGCCGACGAAGCGACCGCCACCGATTTCGATTTCGAGGCCATCGAATCCATCGTTGCGCACGAATATTTCCACAACTGGACCGGCAACCGGATCACCTGCCGCGACTGGTTCCAGCTCTGCCTGAAAGAGGGCCTCACCGTCTTTCGCGATCAGGAGTTCTCCTCCGACATGCGTGCGCGCCCGGTGCAGCGGATCAAGGATGTGATCCGCCTGCGCACGCGCCAGTTCGCCGAGGATGGCGGGCCGCTCGCCCATCCGGTGCGCCCGGCCAGCTATGCCAGCGTGGATAATCTCTACACGGCCACCGTCTATGAGAAGGGCTCCGAACTCATCCGCATGCTGAAGACGCTGATCGGCGATGAGGCCTTCGCGCGCGGCATGACGCTCTATTTCGACCGGTTCGATGGCCATGCCGCGACGATCGAGGATTTCTATGCCTGCTTTGCCGAAGCCAGCGGCGAGGATCTTTCCCATTTCATGGTCTGGTACAGCCAGCCCGGCACGCCAACCGTGACCGTGCAGCACGAGTTCGATCCGAAGACGGGCAAGGGCGTGATCCGGCTCCGCCAGACCAATCCGCCGACCCCGGTGGTGAAAAACCCCGGACCCCTGCCCATCCCGCTGCGCTGGGCCCTGCTCGACGGGGAGGGTGGCCATCTTGAGACAGATCTCGGGGCGGACGAACACCTCTTCGTGCTCGACACCGCTTCGGCCGAGATCGCCTATCAGACAGCCCCGCGCAAGGCGCGCCCGCTGCTGAGCTTCAATCGCGGCTTTTCCGCCCCGATCAATGTAAAGGACGATCTCAGTGTCGAGGAGCAGCACATGCTCGTGCGCACCGAGACCAACCCCTTCAACCAGTGGGACGGGCTGCAATCTCTGGTCAAACGCGACGTGCTGGCCATGGCTTATGGCGATGCGAACGGGCCCGATCCGGACCTGGTCGAGACATTGGCCACTGCCGTGATCGGCGCGGCGGAGACCGACCCGGCCTATGCCTCCCTGCTGACCGGTGTGCCGAGCGTCGCTGAGCTGTTCCAGGCGCGCACCCCGGTTGATCCGGCCGCGCTGTCACAGGCTCGGCGCAATCTGCGCGCGGCCCTGCTCGATCATCCGCGCCTGGCCGAATTCGCCGACACCGTTCTCGACGCGCCCTCGCCGGCGCCGTTCAAGCCGGATGCCGAACAGGCCGGCGTGCGGGCCCTGCGCGGATCGATGATCTCGCTGCTGGGCGCGCGCGGGTCCGAAGAAGACCGGGCACGTCTCGCCAGCCTCTATGCGGCCGCGCCGAACATGACAGAGCAGCTGGCCTGCCTGCGCGCGACAGGTGAGGCCGAGGGGCTCAGGGGCGATGCCTTTGCTGCTTTCCATGACCAGTGGAAGGACCATCCGCTGGTGGTGGACAAATGGTATCAGGTCGGCGCCATGGCGGTGGAAAATGCCGCGGGCCTCGATGCGCTGACCAGCCGTCCGGACTTTGATCTTTCCAATCCGAATCGTGTCCGCGCCGTGGCCGGAGTGTTCGCGATGCAGAACCTTGCCGCCTTCCATGCCCCCGATGGCAGCGGGTACCGTTTCCTGGCCGATCTGGTGCGCCAGGCCGATGCTCGGAACCCCTCGCTGGCCGCGCGCCTGCTGACGGCGTTCGAGCAATGGCGCAGTCTGGAGCCCCGCGCCCGCGGCAAGGCCGAGGAGGTGCTGAGAGCGCTTTCGGAAGATGATCTGTCCCAGAATGCGACCGATATCGTTTCAAGAGCCTTAAGCGCAGGTTAACCACGTTAACAATTAGGCAAGACTTCCGCCCCAAGACGAATTCGTGGAGGAGTTTGAAAACTCCGCTAGCGAAGGCGTGCGCGTGAAAACCAAGGGACGACATACGCACAAGGCGTCCAGAATGGGCGTGGGCTCCAAACGTGTAACTTTGGTGGTCACGGCGCTTCTCGTTCTGGAAGCCGGCGCCCTCGGCATCAAGGCCTGGGAAGAAAAGCAGACATCCGACCTGCAGCGGCTGGAAAACCTCCAGCGCGAAGCGATTGCCCTGTCGGAGCGCCTCGACGGGCAGGTGACGACGATCCAGGCCGCCATCGCACTGGGCCAGCGCGCCGGCGCGGGGCGTAACCTGGTGCGAGATGCCCTGCCCGATATCGAAGAAGTGATGACCCTGCGCGATGTCAGTGCCGCGCCGGACGGCTCGCGCCTGCGGGCGGCGGCCGATACGGCGATCCAGGTCATCTCGCGCAATGAAACTGTGGGTCTCAGCAGCGATGGCGATGTCGTCTTCGTGTCCCAGCAGAACGGTTTTCCGACCATGGTGTCCTTCGCGCCGGTCGAGAACTGGCTGCCGGAGGCGGGCCTGGAGCGGCGCTTCACGCTGGCGGGCGACCATCGCGCGGGCGTGGGCGATCCGCGCCTGGAGATGCAGGCCGGTACGGCGACCTTGACCGAGCCGCGGATCCAGTCCGGTCAGGGCCTGATGCGCTCGGCCACTGCCTGCAGCCCGCTTGTGGGGACGGGCATGAAGGCCTGCGTGACGCGCACCGCGCCGCTCTTCGAGCCCGGCGATATCCTGCGCCTGATCACTTATGGGTTGCTGCTTGCCGCGCCGCTGCTGGCCATACTCGGCCTGCTCAACCAGGTTGCGCGCAGCTTGGCGGAACGCGACACGATGGCCGACGAGGCCGATGCCGCCCAGACCCAGCTCGATCTTGTCATGTCCGGCGCGCGGGCCGGGTCCTGGTCGTGGCTACCCGATGCGGGCCAGGCTGAGCTCAGCCCCATGGCGGCAGAGCTGCTCGGTCTTGCGGGGCCCGGACGCTATGACCTCGACACGATTATCGAGCGGGTCTTTGAGTCCGACCGGGCGCTTGTGCGCGACTCCCTGAACATGGCCCGCCAAAAGGGCTGGCTGCAGGCCTCCTTCGCGACGCAGGAGTCCCAGGGCAACGATTTCGTCGAGATCCGCGCCAGCGCCGACCGGGGCACCTCCGATGAAGCCGGCGCGCTTGGCGGCATCGTGATGGATGTCACCGAACAGCGCCGCACCGATGTGCGCCTGCGCAAGGCCGAACGCCGCCTGCGCAATGCCATTGAGGGCTTTTCTGGCCCCTTCGCCCTGTGGGATGGGCGCCGCCGCCTGCTCTACTGGAACCGGTCCTTTGCCACCACATTCGGGCTCGGCGATGTGCTGCGCCCCGGCATCAGCCACGACACGGTGGAACTGGCCAAGGCAAGCGCGATTGTCCGCGAAAAGCCCTCCCAGCCGGGCGATGCCGCCCAGACGGTGGAGCTGCGGAATGGCAGCTGGCTGAAACTGGTCGAGCGCGCCACCGCTGATGATGGCCTAATCACCATCGGCGTCGACGTCACCGAGACGATCCGCAACGAGAACCTGCTGGAACAACAGCAGCGCCGCCTGAAGACCACGCTCAGCAAGCTCGACCGCTCCGAGGCCCAGGCCACGGAACTGGCCAAGAAATACCAGAAGGAGAAGGTCAAGGCCGAGTATGCCGCCCAGACCAAGAGTTCCTTCCTGGCCAATATGAGCCACGAGCTGCGCACGCCGCTCAATGCCATCAACGGCTTCTCTCAGATCCTGGCCGGGGAGCTGTATGGGCCCCTCGGCGACGAGCGCTATCGCGGCTATGCGCGCGATATCCTCACCTCCGGCGAGCACCTGCTCGATCTTATCAACGATATTCTCGACATGGCCAAGATCGAGGCCGGCAAGATGTCGGCGAACCTGTCCATGCTCGATCCGATCGACCCGGTGGATGCCGCTGTGCGGATGATCCGCCGCAAGGCCGAGGAGAAGAATATCGCCCTCGTGCTGGACGCCCCGACCGACCTGCCGGAGATCGAGGCCGATCACCGCGCGATCCGCCAGATGGTGCTCAACCTGATTTCCAATGCCCTGAAGTTCACCGATCCGGGAGGCCGGGTCGTGGTCGCGCTGCGCCTGCAGGGCGAGGAGCTGCGCATCTCCGTCACCGATACCGGCATCGGCATCCCGAAAGACCAGATCCAGCGCCTCGGCCGGCCTTTCGAGCAGGTCAAGGAGACCTCAGACCGCAATTATGAGGGCACGGGGCTAGGCCTCGCCCTCACCAAGTCCTTTGCGGAGATGCATGGCGGGCGCCTGGCGATTGCCAGCGAGGTCGGCAAGGGCACGCGCGTGTCGATCTACCTGCCGCTGGAAGTGCCGAAATCGGGCCTGGAAACCCCGATCCCTCAATTGCCCATGGCCGGGGAATAGGCTTCGTTCACCGCGCCGGAGACAAACACGGCCGCCTCGGCGAGGCAGTCGCGTGCAGCCTGTGACAGGGCCTGGGCGCGGCGTTCAGGCGAGCGCGTGCTGATGGCCACTTCCGTGCGCACCTTGCCCTGGGCCACAGGTGCGCGGCTGCGCCCTTCCATCAAGGTGAGATCCAGCACGCAGACGGCGCGGTCGCTGCCGCCTTCGCCGCTGAACAGGGTGAGATCCTTGATCCGCCAGCTCAGCTCATACGCACCCGGCGCGCCCGCGAGTTCCGGCACTGCGATGCCATCGCCTTCCCCGGACAGGGCGTCGATCATCCCCCCCTGCATGAGGCGGGTCAGCCGGCCGGCCCATTCCACGCCCTGGATCAGGCGAAGGCCGCCATCGGCGCTTTCGACCACCATGTCCTGACCGCCCAGCACACGCTCGGCCATGGGCTCGCGTACCACAAGGTTGGCATCGAGTTCGGCGACCGGCGGTACATCGCCGAGCCGGTAGAGCGCGTTCGGGGTCTGCTGCTCGGGGAGAACCGAGACACAGGCTGAAAGGAGAGCCAGTCCCGCCAGTGCGGCGATGGGGCGGATGAGCGCCATGTCAGTCTCCCTCATAAGGCCGGGCATCGCCGGCCACCAGGACCTGCGGGTTCTGTTCAAGTTCGCGAACGAAGTCTTCAAGCCGCACGGTCAGGCGGCGGAAGTCCTGGGCGGCGAGCCGTATATCCACCATCGCATCATTGGCGCTGCCATCGGCAAGATCGGCGATGCCGGTCGCGGCGCGTTCGGTCTCGTTGCTGGCGGCGGCGAAATCGTCGAGCGCCGCGCTTGCCTCGCCAGCCAGCGTGTCGATCGCATCGCCCATATCGGCGATGCGCCGGTCGGCATTTTCGCCCACAGACTGGAGCTGGCGGCCGACGGCGTTGAAGCGGTCGGAGGTCTCGCGCAGGCTGACCAGTGTCTCATTGGCGTTGCGCACGAGGTTTTCCTCCGTGGCGAGGCGCTCGGAAAAGACCTCGAGATTTACCAGAGTGTTTTCCACCCGGGTGATGTTTTCGTCCGTCAGCAACTTGTTGATCTGGTCGGCGGTGACATTGGCCTGGCCAAGAATGGATCGGCCGGAATTGATCAGCTCCTCGAGTTGGGTGCGGTCGGCCTGGATGATGGGCACGGGCTGGCCGGGTTGGCGCTCCAGCGGGGGCGAGGTCGCCTTGCCGGCATTGATCTGGACGAAGGTGATGCCGGTGATCCCCGCGAAATCGATATTGGCGGTGGAGTCCACTTTCACCGGGGTCTCGCTGTCGATGCGGATGCGCGTGCGCACCTTGGAAGGGTCGGACCGGTCGATCCGCACCCAGCGCACCTCACCAACCTTGATGCCGATATAGCGCACCGAGGCGCCCTCTTCGAGCGTCACCGGGCCTTCGAACACGATGTCGTATTCATCGAAGGATTGCCGGAACTGGTTTTGTCCCAGCCACAGGGTGAAGCCCATCAGGGCGACGGCGGCGAAGAGCACGAAAGCCCCGATCAGGGCATAGTTTGCGCGCGGTTCCATGGGCGTTGTCCTCCTCTATGAGGCCACGGCCGCGCGCCCGCGCGGTCCGTTGAAATAGTCGTTGATCCAGGGATGATCGAGCTGGCGCAGCTCGGCGATCGTCCCGGTCGCGATGACACGCTTTTCTGCCAGCACGGCGATGCGGTCGCAGATGGCTCCCAGCGTATCGAGATCGTGGGTGACAAGAAACACAGTGAGGCCGAGTGCCTGTTGCAGCTCGCGGATGAGGCCGTCGAACTTGCCCGCCGTGATCGGGTCGAGCCCGGCGGTGGGCTCGTCGAGGAACAGGAGGGCCGGATCGAGCGCGAGGGCACGAGCGAGCGCCGCACGCTTGCGCATCCCGCCGGAAAGATCCGAAGGATACTTGTTCGCCGCGCTGGCATCGAGGCCGGCCAGGCGGATCTTCATTTCGGCGATTTCCCGGGCCATGTCGCGTCCAAGCTGCGTGTGCTCCTGCAGCGGCACAAGCACATTCTCCCGCACGGTGAGATTGGAAAACAGGGCGCCGTCCTGGAACATGAGGCCCCATTGGCGCTCCACGGCCTGGCGTTCCGCGCCTTCCAGCCGGGTGATATCACGCCCGAAAATCTCGACGGTTCCAGCCGAGGGGCGCTTGAGGCCGACAATCGCGCGCAGGAGGACAGACTTACCGGTGCCCGATCCGCCGATAATGCCCAGCACCTCGCCTTTCCACAGATCCAGGTCGAGATTCTCATGCACGACATGAGAGCCATAGGCGGTCTTCAGGCCGCGCACGCGGATGGCTGCCTCGCGCGCGCTCACAGGTCGAGCTCCATGTAGAAGATGGCGAAGACGGCATCGATCACGATGATCGAGAAGATGGCCTGCACCACCGAGGTGGTGGTGTGGCTGCCGAGCGACTGGACCGATCCACCGACGATCAGGCCCTGGCGGCACCCGATCAGGGCGACGACAAGCCCGAAGATCGGCGCCTTGGAGAGGCCCACCCAGAAATTCGTCACCGCCACGGCATCCTGCAGCCGCGAGATGAACATCACCGGGTTGATATCCAGCGCCAGCCAGCCGACGACAAGTCCGCCGAATATGCCAGCTATCGTGGCCGCGAAAGCGAGCAGCGGCGTCATCAGCGCCATGGCGAAAATGCGCGGGGCGACCAGCACTTCCTGGGGCGAGAGGCCCAGCGTGGTCATGGCGTCGATTTCCTGGCGCATGCGCATGGCGCCGATCTGGGCGGTGAAGGCCGAATTGGTCCGTCCGGCAAGGATGATCCCGGTCAGCAGCACGCCAAGCTCGCGCATCATGGCGATGCCGACGAGTTCCACAGTGAAGACGGTGGCGCCGAGATCGGCGAGCGAGGTTGCGCCGATAAAGGCCACGACCATGCCGACGAAGAAAGACAGAAACGCCACGATGGGCAGGGCATCAAGGCCGGCGACTTCCATGACCGCGACGATGGAGGTCCAGCGCAGGCGCTGGGGTTTGAAGATCAGCATGCGGAAGCAGGTCGCCAGCGCTTCGCCGAGGAAAGAGAGCGTGGCCACCGCTTCGGTCCACATCTGCACGCTGGCCCGGCCCGTGCGCTCGAACAGTTCGAAGAAGGAGCCGTCGCCGCGTTCGGGCGGGTCGCACTCCATGCCCGATGCGGTGACGAGGCCGATCAGCCGCGCGGCGCTGTCATGACTGCCAGTGAGGTTGGCCGCGCCATCGCCGGCCATGCGGACCAGGACCAGCGCGCCGGCAGTGTCGATGTTCCCCAGAGCGGATATGTCGAGTGCGCCGCAACCGGGCGGTTCCGTATCGGGATCAACCCCGTGTACGGTCATGACCGTCCAGTCCCCCTGCGGACAGAGAGTGCGCACGCCGTCTTCCTCGTGCACTTCGAAACTGGCTTCGGCCTTCGACATCAGACCCTTTCATGGGATTTCAGGGCACAGCCTATCAGGGCAATGTTAAAATCCCGCGCCAGGCAATTGGTTCAATTGCTAATTTATTCCGTGCAGAAATCAGCAAACAGCGTGCCGGACTGGCGATTCTGGCGCCTGGAAGCCTATTCCGTGCCCTGAAATTGCGGCGGACTGGGCAGGCGCTCGGCGGCGCTGGCGAGCAGGAAGGCCCAGATGCGGGTGTTCAGCGCGGCTGCTCCCGGGGCCGTATCTGTCTCCAGTGCGGCCTGCAGGGCGATCAGGCGTTCGGCCAGTTCGTCGCGCGCGGCCTGCAGGTTGGAGACCTTCAGGCTAACCGGGGCGATGTCGCCGGCCTCCAGGTCGCCGCCGGAGGTGAGCAGGGCTTTCATCGCATCGATCTCGCGCGAGAGCCGGTCGGCCGCGCCGTCGAAAGCCTCGCCCGCCATCAGGGTGACGAGCCCGGCCAGATTGGCCTTGCCGCCGGCATAGTGCCCGTGCAGGGCGGGGGCGATCTCGGTGACGAGCTGGCCCCCGAGCCGGGTGAGGATCTCGCCTGGGCGACCGACCCGCTCTGGTGCGGCGGGGAGAAGACGCTCGCCGCCGGCCTGCTGCCATGGCCGGCCTGGTTCTTCGGTTCGGCCTCGATCCGTCCGGGATGGAAGCCGGGCCGGTGCGAGGCGGCGAGCCATTCGGCATGCAGCGTGTCGAGCGCCTCCAGGGTCGCGATTTCGGTATAGCAGGCGGTAGCCTCTGCGATCCGGCGTTCGGCGCATTTCCAGAAATGCAGGGTCAGCAAACCACGGGCGACGATGGCATAGTCGCCATTCTCGAACACCGCCTTGCGCGGGAAACCCAGCGCGTCGACATACCACTCGGCCAGCGCGGCCGGATCGGGGGCGGCGAATTTCGGCGCCGTATGGCTGGCCTCCAGCGGGTCCGTCATTTTGTCACCTCCCGATGCACGCCTCTTGGCGGGCGCGTCTTGTGGACTACAGTGACATGAAACACGACGGGATCAACAAGAGGGCGTCCCCAATGCCTCAATCCCCAACCATGGACCAGCTGAAGGCCTTTTTCACCGAGGCCTTTCCTGGCAGCAGCGCGCCGGACTTCATCGCCATCGGTGACGGCACGGCCAGTGTCCGGCTGCAGGTGGAGGACCAGCATCTGCGCCCGGGCGGCTATGTGTCCGGTCCGACGCAGATGTCGCTGGCCGACACGGTGACCTATGCCGCCATCTTCACGCGCATCGGCATCACGCCGATGACGGTGACGACGAGCCTCAATATGAGTTTCCTGCGCCCGCTGATCACCCGGGTTGTGGTCGCCGAGGCCAAACTGATCAAGCTCGGGCGCATGCTGGCCGTGGCCGAGGTCCTGATACGGGCCGAAGGAAGCGGCTCGGCGGCAAGCCACGCTGTTGTCACTTACGCTCTACCGAAGGAAGACGCATGAATTTTCTCCTCTCCGCAGCAGCATTCATTGGCCTCATCGGGGTCGGGCTCGGCGCGTTTGGCGCCCACGGGCTCGAAGGCCGGCTGACCGAACAGGGCGAGGGCTGGTGGCAGACCGCCACGCTCTATGCGCTCGTCCACGCCGCTGCCGCGCTTGCAGTTTCCCTGTCTGGGCGTGGCGGGAGCCTCTTTGTCTGGAGCGGCTGGGCCTTCGTGATCGGCGCGGTGATCTTCTCAGGCTCGCTCTATGCCATGGCGCTGGGCGGGCCGCGCTGGCTGGGCGCGGTTACGCCGATTGGCGGGGTGTCCTTCCTCGCCGGCTGGGGACTGATGCTTGTTGCGGGACTGCGGCTCGGCGGCCAAGTCTAAACCGCGCTCTCGCCGATCGAGGCATAGCGTGCAGCGAGATCGTCGGCGACGCGGCGGGCCGCATCGATTTCCGTGGCAAGGGCATCAAGGGTGGTGTCCACGGTGGTGAGATTGCTGGTGCGCCCGGCCAGGGTGTCGCGCGCTTCCAGGAAGGTGCGGCGGGCGCGCTGGGCCTTCACAAGGGCGCGCTCATAGCTGGTGACATCGCCGCGCTCTGTCTTGGCGTCAGTGTCGGCGAGCACAGTGTTGGCTTCGCCAGTGACGGCGGACAGGCCGATGCGGACCTGCTCGGCATCTTCCACCAGCAGGGTGGAAAGGTCGCTCGCCGTCATCTCATCGGCTTCGAACTGGGCGAGATAGGCGCTGGTGTCGGGCTTGCCGCTGTCGCGGCCATTCATCAGGATGGACGCCAGTCCGGCCAGGCCGCCAGAGGTGTTTACCCAGCCCTCGTTTTCGAGCTGGTCGCAGAATTCATCGGAAGCAAGGCGCAGGGCAGTCTGATTAGCATTCAGCGACGTTTCCACCGTGGCCTCGCCGGAGACCATGGACACAGTCGCGCACCCGCCAAACAGCAGGAAAGAGGCACTTATGATAACGCTACGCATCCAAACCGCCGCAAAGTCTTGTACTTCCCACCCGACACCCCTGTGGTGACATGTGAGAAAACGCCCGTCCAGCCTTTATCTCGAGATTATTCGAAGATAGGTGAAGACCCTATGAACAGTATTCAAACAATGCGCGGTCTGTATCCGCGTCACGCAGCCAGCCGGACCGGCTATTTGCGGGTTTCCGACCTGCATGAGCTTTATTACGAGGAATCCGGCAATCCAGACGGGCTTCCTGTCGTGGCGCTGCACGGTGGGCCAGGGGGTGGATCAAGCCCTGAAATGCGTAGATTTTTCGATTCCAGACGGTATCGGATCATCCTTTTCGACCAGCGCGGATGCGGCCGCTCGCGCCCCCATTCGGAACTGCGCGAAAACACCACATGGGACCTGGTGGCTGATATTGAGGCATTGCGTGCCCATTTGGGCGTCGAAAAGTGGGTGGTTTTTGGCGGATCCTGGGGCTCGACCCTGTCGCTCTCCTACGCCGTGACCCATCCCGAGCGTGTTCATGCCCTCATGCTGCGCGGTATTTTCCTTATCACCGAGGCGGAGATTCGCTGGTTCTATCAGGAAGGCGCCTCGCGCCTCTTCCCCGATGCCTTCGAGCGTTATCTCGCGCCGATCCCGGAAGACGAGCGCGGTGACCTGCTCAGCGCCTTTCACAAGCGCCTGACGGGCTCTGACAAGGAAGAGCGGATCAGGGCTGCGCGCGCCTGGTCGCGCTGGGAGGGCGAGACCCTGTCCCTGCGCGGCGCCCTGCGCACCCCGCCACGGTTTGACGAGGACGAGTTCCTCGACGCCTTTGCGCGCATCGAGTGCCACTACTTCGTCAACAAGGGCTTCTTCGACAAGGATGGCTGGCTGCTCGACCAGGCGGCTGCCGTGCTGAAGGGACGCGTGCCGGGCGTCATCGTGCATGGCCGCTATGATGTGGTCACGCCCATGTCGTCTGCCTGGGCGCTGAAAAAGGCCTGGCCGGATGCCGAATTGCACATCATCCCCGATGCCGGCCATTCCAGCCTGGAGCCCGGCATTGTCGACCAGCTCATCCGTGCTTCGGACAAATACGCGGACATGTTCGGCTAGAACCGCGCCACAATCCCGAAAATCAGGATGACGCCCAGCGCGATCGGCACGATATAGCGCAGCATCAGCCTGGCGAAGCTGAGCATCGGCCCATGGCCAAGCTCGGCTGCCAGCGACTCCCGCGAGAGGACCCAGCCGGCAAACAGGGCGATGAGCAGCCCGCCCAGCGGGAGCATGATCGAGCCGGTCACGAAGTCGACCAGGTCGATCAGGCTGCCCCAGAAGACATACATCACGCCCAGCGCGAACATCAGGGTGCCGAGCAGGGTTGCGCCCATGGCGCGACTGATCTCGGGCCGGTCCTCCAGCCAGGACACACCGACCTCGAACAGGGAGATCGAGGAGGTAAAGGCAGCGAACAGGGCGAGGGTGAAGAATGCGCCCGCCGCGATCGCGCCAACCATGCCGCCCATTTCGCCAAAGGCGACGGGCATGGTGACAAAGAACAGGCCGCCGCCCCCGGCCGGATCGAGGCCGAAGCCGAACACGATCGGGAAAATGGCAAAACCTGCAATCAGCGCAACCAGCGTGTCGGCCCCCGCCACAAGGCGGGAAGAGGACGGGATCGAGGTCTCGCGGTCGAGATAGGCACCATAGGTCACCATCAGGCATGAGCCGACCCCGATGGAGAAGAAGGCCTGGCCCACGGCCGAGAGGATGGTCTGGAAGCTCACTTTCGTGAAATCCGGGGTCAGCAGGAAGCTGATCGCCTCCCCGGCATCGCCGACAATCATGGCAAACACCACCATGCCCGCAAGCATGATGAAGAAGGCCGGCATCAGGATCGAAGCGGCGGTCTCGATACCGCCCTTGATGCCGCGGGCCACGATGATGACGTTCAGCGCCACGAAGGCCGCCAAGTAGGCGATGATCTCGAACTTGTTGGCAACGGTGTGTCCGAACTTGCAGCCCGACACATCGCCGGGCGTGATGGCGCGCAGGCTCTCGGTGCCGTCCGCCGCGACGTCGGTAATTTCCGAGATGATGCCGGCATCGGTGACGAAGGCGCAGGTGGCATCGAGATGAACCGAGGAAATCTGGTCCTGAATCGAACTTGCCGCCGCGCCGACACTGGCCTGCAACAGCTCCGCATCCGGCCCGATAGAGGCGAAGTCGCCGCTGAAGCCCTTGGGGATATAGTCAAACACCCAGGTGGCGACGACGATATAGAAGGAGAAGATGGCCAGCGAAGCGAGTGCGCCGAGCCAGCCAAGCCCTGTCCAGGCGGTGGATTTTCCCTCGGTCTCGGCAATATAGCGCAGGCCGGAAATCGCCGAGCGCTGGCCTTTCCGGCCGACGGCATATTCGGCCATCAGCACCGGCAGGCCGAGAAAGATCACGCACAAAAGGTAGATGATGATAAAGGCCGAGCCGCCATTCTCACCGGCTGTGTAGGGAAAGCGCCAGAGGTTTCCGAGGCCGACCGAGGAGCCCACCGCGGCCATCAGGAAGCCGAATTTCGATCCCCAATGCTCTGTCTTGCCGTGAATGGCGGCCATGCACTCTCTCCCTTAAGCCCGAATGCGCCGACACTATTGGCAGTTCGCCAAAAAGCAATCTTGTGAGCCGCGCGCCGGGCGTGAAGGGATGGGTTTGCCCTTAAAGCAGGCCTGTGCGCGAAATCGTTTCGCGCCGGTGGATGTGAACCGAGAGCACCAGGCCGAAGGCGCTCATCACGGTGAGCATGGCCGTGCCACCATAGGAGACCAGCGGCATGGGCACGCCGACCACGGGTAACAGGCCCACCACCATGCCGACATTGAACACGATGTAGAAGGCCACCATCCCGACCGCACCGCTCGCTGCGTATCGCCCGAAGGCGCTGGAACACTTCATCGCGATGTATAGCCCCCAGCCAAGGATCACCCCCCAGGCGAGCAGGAGCCCGGTGACGCCGAAAAAGCCGAGTTCCTCGGCGATCACGGTGAGCACGAAATCGGTATGCTGCTCCGGGATATAATCGAGCTGGGACTGGGTGCCGTTGAGATAGCCCTTGCCGCGCAGGCCGCCCGAGCCGATGGCGATCTTGGCCTGCTCGATCTGGTAGCCGTCGCCGAGCGCGTCGGAGCTGTGCCCGACAATCTGTTCGAGGAAGATATCGACCCGCCCGCGCTGATAGTCTTCCAGGGCGTAATTGTAGATCAGCGGCGCACTCAGCACGCCCACGGCAATACCGGTGGCGATGAAGCGCCAGTCCAGGCCCGCCAGGAAGATGATGATGCCGCCCGCCGCCAACAGGGTCAGTGTGGTGCCGAAATCGGGCTGCAGGAAGATCAGTGCGGCCGGTAGCAACATCAGCACGGCCGCCGGGATATGCACCATGAAACCGCCCCCCTCGCGCGCCTGGGCGAGGTGATAATAGCGTGCCAGGACCAGCACGAGCGCGAGCTTCATGAATTCAGACGGCTGGATCGCCAGTGGGCCGATCTCCAGCCAGCGCTGGGCCCCGCCGCGCACCGATCCGGCAAGCTCCACGGCAAAGAGCAGGATCAGGCTGACCAGGTAAGCCGGCAGGGCGAGCCGCGACCAGACCGACAGCGGCACCATGGCCAGCACCATCATCACGACAAAGGCGATGCCGAAGCGGATGAGGTGAGCGATGGGCAGCCCGGCCTCGGCTGGCTTGTCATAGGTGATGGAAAACAGCATCCCCGTGCCGGCCAGCGCCACGCCGGCAATCAGCAGCACTAGGGTCCACGGCACGGCGGCAAGCTTGGCCGAGATGCCGGGGCGGGAAAATGCCGTGCCGGAGCGCGGTGCGGTATAGCTCGCCCCGCCCATTACAGCGCGCCTTGTCCGGTGCCGCCGGTCGAGGCCGTCTGGTGGACGGTCGGCTCGCGGCGGCTGTCTCGGCGAATGGCTTCGGCGAGGATGTCGCGCGCAACAGGCGCGGCGACCGCAGACCCGCCCCCGCCATGCTCGACAACGACGGCAACGGCATATTTCGGAGCGTCATGGGGCGCATAGCCGACGAACAGGGCATGGTCGCGCAGGTGGCGCGCCAGATTGTCGTTGGAAATCACGCCGCGATTGCGTTCGGCCTGGGTGATGTGGCGGACCTGCGCGGTGCCGGTCTTGCCGGCCATGAACACACCGCCGAGCCCGAGATCGCCGGAACGCCGCGCCGTGCCGCCCCATTCCCCGGTCACCGCGAACATGCCGTCCTGCATGCGCTGGATGAATTCCGGTTCGAGCGGCTGCTGTGTGTCCTCACCCGGGTCGATCTGCGGGCCGCTATGAATGAGATTGGGCGTGATCACACCGCCGCCACGGGCAATCCGCGCGCACATCAGGGCGAGTTGAAGCGGCGTCACTGAAAGATAGCCCTGGCCGATGCCGACATTGAGGGTTTCGCCCTCATACCAGGGCTCGCCGCGCGTCTCGCGCTTCCAGGCATCGTCGGGCACCACGCCATGGGCCCCGCCGGTCAGGCCGATATTCCAGGTATTGCCGAAGCCGAACTTGCGTGCGGTCTCGGCCAGCTTGTCGATCCCCATGCGCTGGGAGACTTCGTAGAAATAGGTGTCGCAGGAATTCTTGATGGCGTTGCGCATATCCATAGAGCCGTGCCCGCCATGCTTCCAGCAGGCCCAGGTGCGGTTTCCGAAGCGGTAGCGCCCACTGCAATAGACCCGCTCGCGCGGATCGATCACGCCGGCCTCCAGCGCGGCCGTCGCGACAACCATCTTGAAGGTCGAACCCGGCGGGTACATCCCGTCGAAGGCCTTGTGATAGAGCGGCGAGCGATCATTGCCCCGCAGCACGTCATAGTCGGCCTGGCTGATGCCGTTGACGAAATCGTTCGGGTCGAAAGCCGGGGTGGAGACGAGAGCCAGGATCGCGCCCGTCTCGACATCCATCACGACGGCAGCGCCGGATTCCTCGCCGAAGCGCTCGATCACCGCGCGCTGAAGCTCGGCATCGATTGTGATCACCACATCCTGGCCGGCCTGCGGGGCGAGATCGGCGCTGTCGAGCTGTTCGATGATCCGCCCGGCGGCATTGGTGACGACGCGCTTCTGGCCCGGCCGGCCGGTCAGCCAGCTGTCGCAGACATATTCTATCCCCGAGCGCCCGGTGCGCATGTCCGGGTGGCGGTAGAGGCGGCTGGCCTGTGTGGCTTCAGAGGCAGTCATGCCGTCGGTGAGGCGGGTGAGGTCGCGCTGGCTCGCCTTGGCGACATAGCCCAGCACATGGGCGAAATCGCGCCCGCGCGGATAGGAGCGCGTCAGGCCCATCTCCACTTCCACGCCAGGCAACTGGGCGGCATGCAGCTTCATGCGCGCGAAGTCTTCATAGGTCAGCTCGCGTGCGACCAGGGTCGGCAGGAAGCTCGCCTGGCGCATGGCATCGCGCAGAATGCGCTGCTGACGCTCCTCGGGCAGGTCGATCAGCTTGCTGATGGATTGCAGCACGCTTTCCACATCGCCGGCCTGCTCGCGGATGATGGAGATCCGCCCGGCGCTGCGGTGGGAGGCGAGCGGGCGGCCGAAGCGGTCCAGGATCTGCCCGCGCTGGGGCGGGGCGAGATCGAGGCGGATGCGGTTTTCCTCGGCAAAGCGGCGATACTCGTCGCCATTGAGGATTTGCAGCTGGTAGAAGCGTCCGATCAGGCCGAGCCACAGTGCGCCGGCCGTGCCGCCAGCCACCAGGGCACGGCGCGTGAACTGGAACTCCGGGTCCAGCATCTGCTTGGCCGGGCGGGCGGACTTGAAGAAATTCTTGCTGGTCTTGCGCGCCATGACGATCAGGCCCCCACCGCACGGCGCCCGCTGCGGGCCTGCAGGTTGTATATGGGCGCAAGCAGGATATAGCCGAGCGCGGTGGCAAGGCCGGTGGTCATGAAGGGCAGGATGCGCATCGGATAGCCCGCCGACGCGCTGGCCAGGACCCAGAGCACGGCCATGCCGGTAGCCAGGCCCAGGAAGGGAATGGCGGTCTCCATGACCGCGCCATTGTCCATGTCGAGTGCGCTCTGGGCGAGCACCTGTACGCCATAGGCGCTTAGCGCGACGATCATATAGCTGCCCAGCGGGGCGGCGGCGGAGATGTCATAGAGCAGGCTGAGGAGGATCAGCGCGAAGACCGGGCGCATGAACAGGCCGACCCGACCCCAGCCGACGGCGGCCACAAGCAGGAGGATCGGCCAGGGCAGGTCGAAACCGGCAACGCGCCAGGGTGTCAGGCCGAGAAACCAGACCAGCCCAACAAGCGCCGCACCGATGATCAGCCGTGTGACCGGGTTCGTCCGCCGCCAGGAGCGCAGCAGCGCGTGACGCAGGCCCTGGCGCCGCCTCATGGCGCGCCTCCCGTGCCTGTGCCGGTCTCAGGCGGCGGTGTGGGCGCCGCGCCGGAGGTTTCCACGACGGCACCATTTTCAGATTGCGCCTCGGCGGTGGCCTCGGCCTCGACATGGCTGAGGGCCGGCTCTTCCTCGGGCGTGGGGATATGCTGGGGCGGGATCAGGCGGACGAAACCGCCGCGCGTTTCGGACATGGAAAAGGCGACCCGCCAGCGCCCGTCGCGCTGCTCAACGGCCGTGCCGACAATATGCCCGCGCGGGAAGAGGCCGCCCTCGCCGCTGGTCAGGATGCGCTCGCCGGGCAGGAAGGGATCTTCCTCGGGGCGGTCCGACAGGGTGCCGAGGCCGTCACCGTCGCCGAACACGATGGCGCGCACGCCGGAGTTTTCGCCCATCACCGGGATGCGCGAGTTGAAGTCAGTGACCAGGAGGATGCGCGAGGAGCGCTCACCGAGATGGGTGACGCGGCCGACCACGCCGCCTTCATTCAGCGCGATGGCATCTGGCTCCACGCCCTGGGCACGTCCGGCATTGGCGAGCAGGGTTTCGGAAAACGGACCGTTCACCTCCGAGACCACACGTGCTGTGGCGCCACGCGCGGGCGGCTCGCCCATGGCCGACAGCATGCTTTCATAGGCTTCCAGCCGGGCGGCCATGGAGCGGGCAGCGGCTTCATAGCGGGCCAGTTCCTGCACACGCGCTTCCAGTTCACGGATGCGGCGTTCCTTCTCGGTATGGCCGAGCAGGCGCGCGAGGATGCCGGGCTCGGGGCTCTGCTCGCTTTCAGTGCCGGTGACCAGCAGGTCGCCGGCCTGGGTGCGCAGCGGCATCAGCGCAGCCGTCACGCCCGGCGCGGTCTGCACGACAACGGCGGCGATCCCCAAAGCGAGGATCATGCCCAGCGCCCGCATCTTGAACGGAGACTTGCGGGAGGAAGAGAGGCGGCCCAAGGCCATGATCAGCGTTCCTGTTGCGCGTTCTGCCTGCCCATCTCACCCGATCTTTTATGATCCCAAAGTGCCGTGCTTTCCTGCATACGGCAACAGCGGAACCTCAGACTTCCGGGCTGAGGACGTTTTTCATCTTCGGATAGTTCTCAAGAACCTTGCCACATCCGTTGACCACGCATTTCAGCGGGTCGTCGGCGAGCATCACCGGCAGCTTGGCCTGTTCCCGGATGCACACATCCAGATTGCGCAGGAGGGAGCCGCCGCCGGTCAGCACGATACCGCGGTCAACAATGTCTGCGGCGAGTTCAGGCGGCATGGCTTCCAGCGCGGTGCGCACGGCATCGACGATCTGGCTCACAGGTTCCGCAAGCGCCTGGGCGACGATGGCTTCGTTGATTTCCACTTCCTTGGGCACATTGTCGATCGTGCCGCGCCCGCGCACCGTGACGGCCATGCCTGTGCCGTTCTCGGGCATCACGGCGCTGCCGATTTCCTTCTTGATCTTTTCCGCCGACATCTCGCCGATCAGGATCTGATGCTCGCGGCGCAGATAATTGACGATGGCCTGGTCCATGCGGTCCCCGCCCACGCGCACCGAGCGCGAATAGACGATGCCGCCCAGGCTGAGCACGGCGACCTCGGAGGTGCCGCCGCCAATGTCCACGACCATGGAGCCGGCGGGCTCCTCGATCGGCAGGTTCGCGCCGATAGCGGCGGCCATGGGCTCTTCAATGAGTTCCACCTGACGGGCGCCGGCGGCAAGGGCCGATTGGTGGATGGCGCGGCGCTCGACGCTGGTCGCGGAGCTCGGCACGCAGATGATGATCAGCGGGGCGACAAAGGCACGGCGATTGTGCACCTTGCGGATGAAGTGCTTGATCATTTCCTCGGCGACATCGAAGTCGGCGATCACGCCATCCTTCATCGGCCGGATGGCGTCCATGTTTTCCGGGGTCTTGCCCAGCATGGCCTTGGCCTGGGCGCCGACGGCATAGACGATCTTGCGGCCACCCTGGGTCATGTAGGCGACGACCGACGGTTCATCGAGCTTGACGCCCTGACCCTTTACATAGACCAGCGTGTTCGCTGTACCCAGGTCAATGGCCATGTCCGTGGACAACATGCCAAGAAGACTACCGATCATTTCACACCGCCAAGTTCTGGCGTATGCCCCCGCATTCTCTCGAAGGCACCGCCTGGGTTTTTCTACCCAGCCCCTCTACACACTTGCCGTTTAGAAGCCGTTAAAGCAAGCGTCATGACGCAGCAGATGGGAACGGTTCGTACACTTATTCGGGTTTCGGTCGGGTTTTCGTCAATTTCCTGACAAAACAAGCCCAAAAGCGGTAAATTAAACGGAACGAATCGTACGCCATTTAACTCTTCTTGTTGCAATGAGAAACGCTGGTCATGAAGGCCAGCGACAGAATCAGGGGCACCCAGATCGGCAGCTCGCCGAGTCCCGGCGCCTCGATCGCGGCGGCCAGATGATCATCAACACACCACCACAGCAGGAACAGCCACATTTTTTGTCTCCTTGTATTGCCTGAAAGCAATATAGGATATTTATCGCTATTCGATAAGTGCTGAGTTTAGGATTTCTGCAGCGCGGTGCGCATTTCCTGCCTCACGCCCATCAACAGAAGCCAGACTGTGAACGCGCCTTCGCCGACCAGGGCCGGAAGGATGACGATGAAGACCCCCCCGCCGGGGATGGCGCTGCGCAGGGCCGGTGCGACCAGCCAGAGAAATCCGTCCACGAGATACCCCGCGCCGGCCCACACCAGCAGAACGGCGATGACACGCGGGACCGCCCGGGTTTGCCAGATCAGCACGCCGAGCGCGACGAGGTGCACACCGAAGAAAAGCAGGGTGAGCATGAAGCCGTGGGCATGGGCTAGGAGATATTCCCGGATCCAGGCCGCTCGTCCGGCCTCGTCCAGCACCGCCATGCCCTCCGGACTGGAAAGGCGCAGCGCGGCGACCAGGTTGAGCAGCACCGGGATATGCCCGATGGTGTAGGCCAGCCGGAAGAGCACGGTGAAGAGGGTCAGCTCACGCATGCGCCCGGCAAAGATTGCATAGAGCCCCCAGCTCACGATGAGGTCTGCCATCAGGACGAGGAACAGCGCAGCCACGGCCATGCGAAAGGCGTCTTCCTGCGCCTGCAGCTGCGCAAGCACCTGCTCCGGCGTCCCCGCGCCCGTGATCGGCATGATCACGGCGAAGTTCGCTGCAATCGCCAGAGCGAAAATGGCCAGATAGGCAAGCCCCGTGAGGCGGGCGATGATCTGCAGCGGGGCCTTGTCGGTCATGCGGGTGGGTGTCCTGGCATCAGGCAGCGAGCTTTTTCTTCTTGCGGCGCGCTTCCAGCTTGTTGAGGGCGTGCAGATAGGCCTGCGCGGTGGCGACCAGCGTGTCCACATGATGGGCCCGGCCCACCGCCATGATGCCGTCGCCCTTCAGGCGGATCGACACATCAGCCTGGGCGTCAGTACCCCCGGTCACGGTGTGGACCTGGAAGAGATCGAGATTTGCCTCATGGGGGCAGGCCGCGCGGATGGCCTTGAACAGGGCATCGACCGGGCCGTTGCCCTCAGCGTCCGCCTTGCGCTCATTGCCGTCCACCTTCAGCATGATCTGCGCGGTCTGCGGACCCTTGGTGCCGGCCACGATCTGCAGCGAGGAGAGCGCGATCCGCTCCCCGCCCGACGCCAGCTGATCGTCGACCAGGGCAATGATGTCATCGTCGAAGACATCCTTCTTGGCATCGGCGAGCGCCTTGAAGCGGCGGAAGGCATCGTTCAGCGCCACTTCGTCCAGTTCATAGCCCAGCGAGGCCAGGCGATCCTTGAAGGCGTGGCGGCCGGAATGCTTGCCCATGACGAGGCTGGTGGCGGCAACTCCGACATCTTCCGGGCGCATGATCTCATAGGTCTCGGTATGCTTGAGCATGCCGTCCTGGTGGATGCCGCTTTCATGGGCGAAGGCATTCTTGCCGACGACGGCCTTGTTGTACTGCACCGGGAAACCGGTGACGCGCGAGACCATCTGGCTGGCGCGCGCGAGCTGGCGGGTATCGATGCCGGTCTGGAAGGGCAGCGTGTCGGCGCGCACGCGCATCGCCATGACGATTTCTTCCAGCGCGGCATTGCCGGCGCGTTCGCCCAGACCGTTGATCGTGCACTCGATCTGACGGGCGCCATTGCTGACCGCAGACAGGGAATTGGCGACGGCCAGGCCGAGATCATTGTGACAGTGGGCAGAGAAGACTGCCTTGTCGGAATTGGAAACGGTCTCCATGACGCGCCGGATCAGCGCGCCATATTCGGCCGGGTGGGAATAGCCGACCGTATCGGGCAGGTTGATCGTGGTGGCGCCGGCGGCGATGGCTGCATCGACGCACTTGCACAGGAAGTCGAACTCGGTGCGGGTGGCGTCTTCCGCGCTCCATTCCACATCGTCAGTGTGATTGCGCGCATGGGTGACCGAGCGGCCGACCGCTTCGAGCACGGCATTCGCGCCCATTTTCAGCTTGTGCTTCATGTGCACCGGGCTGGTGGAGATGAAGGTGTGGATGCGATGCTGGCCGGCATGGCGCACGGCCTCTCCGCAGGCATCGATATCCTTCTCATTGGCCCGGGCAAGGCCGCAGATGATCGAGTTCTTCGCTCGGCGGGCGACCTCGCTGACGGCCTCGAAGTCGCCGGGCGAGGCGGCCGGGAAGCCGGCCTCGATCACATCGACATTCATCGCGTCGAGCAGTTCGGCAAGTTCGAGCTTCTCGCGCAGGGTCATGGAGGCGCCGGGGCTTTGCTCGCCGTCGCGCAAGGTTGTGTCGAAGATTCGGATATGGGGAAGGGGATCTGTCATGGGGGCGGCCAGTGTACGGTGATTTTGTGAAGCGAGCTCGAAAATCCCCTGGCCGTCCACCGGCGTCAGATGTGCCGGACGGTCTTCGGCCAGGGGCCGATAAGGCTTGGCGCCAGAAGAAGGGGCAGGAAATTGCGCATCAGCGACTATTTGGCTGCCTCATTGTGGGTGTCAACCGGCAAATCGACCTTTGGCGGTAAATCCTGCTCGTTTCCGCGGATGCGTGACCTTGCGAACAACACCAGCGCCAGCCAGATCCCGACCGCCAGCAGGGCCGCGCCCGCCGCCATCAGGGGCTGGCCTTCGAAGGCGGACATGATCGAGGTGCCGGCAAAGGCGACCAGGGCGATCTTGGGCAGCACGCCAACGGCCATGCCGGCGAGATAGTGGCTGAACTTCGCATGCGAGACGCCGAAGATCATGTTGACCAGTAGGAACGGGCCGGTCGGCACATTGCGCACGATGGCGCTCGCGGCAAAGGCATTGCGGCCGATAAAGGCCGACATCCGGTTGGCGAAATTCCCGCCATGGCGGCGCACCGTGCTTTCGCCGACAAGCCGCCCGGTCCAGAAGGTCACCGTGCCCGAGACCAGGGTCGCGATCCAGCTATAGAGGAAGCCGATCATCGGTCCGAAGGCGAAGACTGCGATGCCGATCAGCACGAATTGCGGCGCGCCGACAAAGGCCGCCACGATGAAGACCAGGATCAGCGCCGGCAGGCCCCACGGCCCGGTCGCCACATCGGCCATGGCCTCCCGCACGCTGGCGATATCATAGAGCGCGCCGGACTTGCCGATTACAAACAGTGCCAGGACCAGGGCGAACAGGAGCAGCGAGACAAGAACCGCACGTGCGCGGGTCTTGTCGAGTCGCCGGAAGAATGCAGGCAGGCTACGCATGATTTGCTCGCTGTGAGGCCGGTCCGCGTTCTCGTCAAGCAGCCTGTGTCAGGCTGGAAGACCTTATCTTCAGTTGCTGTTCCCCTCCAGGGTAATCTGGATCGTTGCCTGGTCGCGAAACTGTGACACCACTTCCAGCACATCGCCGGTCAACGCATGACGGTCGGCCTGGATGACCACAGGTCCCGAAGCCCTGCTGCGGTCATAGCCTGAGACGCAGGCGTCCAGAACCTGTGCTTCAAACTCAAAGGCCGGCCCTGTGCATGACACCGTACCATCGGCAGCAACTGCTATGAGATTGCCCGGGAGGCTTTCCTCATCTGCCGGGCCGGCATGTGCGGTGGTGCAGCCCAGTGCGATGGCAAGGAGCGAGGTGGCGCGCAGCAGGCTCATGCTATCTCGGCCAGCATCTCTTCGCTCATTTCCCACAGGCGCGCGGCCTTGGCATCGTCCTGGATCCATTCGCGGGCGTCTTCCCAGGGCGGGCTGTCGGGCGTGGCCGCACGGGCGATGTCGCCATTCTCGCAATAAACCCCGCCCATGCCGTCAAGTTGGGGCGAAGTGGCGGCCCACACCGTCGTAGATGCGCCCTGCTCGGGCGTCTTGAACCTCGCCCGAACCTGCTCGGGAATCGTGCCGTCGGCATTCTTCCAGCCCATCGCCACGATCTCTTCCTCGGGCAGGTGGCGCTGGAGCGGGGTGAAGATCCCGCCGGGATGCACCGCGAAGACGCGGATGCCATCGCCCTGCCAGAGCTGGTCGGCCTGGCGTGCAAACAGGGCATTGGCCGATTTCGACTGAGCATAGGCGCGCCACTTGTCATAGGGCGTTTCGCGGAAATGCGGGTCATCCCACAGCACATCGCCGCGAATATGTGCGGTGGAGGAGAGCGCGATGACGCGCGCGCCGTCTGCTTTCTTCAGCGCCGGCAGGAGGGCATTGGCCAGTGCGAAATGGCCCATATGATTGGTGCCGAACTGGCGCTCCCAGCCCGGTCCGACCCGCGCTTCCGGGCAGGCCATCACGCCAGCATTGTTGATGAGCAGGTGCAGGGGCTTGCCGGTGGCGAGAAAACTGTCGGCAAAGGCGCGCACCGAGCCGATATCGGCGAGATCCATCTCGGCAACGCCGATACTGCCGGGCAGGTGCTCGAGTTCTTCATGGGCGGCCTCGGGGCGGCGGGCGGGCACGATGACTTCCGCGCCGGCCGAGGCGAGCGCGCGCACGGTCTCAGTGCCGATGCCGCTATAGCCGCCCGTGACGATGGCGGTCTTGCCGGTCAGGTCGATGCCTTCGATCGCTTCCATGGCGGTCGACTTGGCGTGAAATCCGCTGCCGATCGGGGCTTGCGGTGTGTTTGTCATGATATCCTCCCTGCGTGTCGCCGGGACTGGCGTACTGCGGGATGTGGGGACAGATGCAACGCAGATCAAATCTGGCGGAACTTTCAGGCGGTGCTACTGTATAACAATGATGAGACTGTTTCGATCAGCGCCCCTGCGCGCATGTCTGGCTGCCTGCACGCTGATGGCTGCCGGCGCCGGACCGAGCCTGGCCCAGGAAACCGAAGGGCCGGACATTTCCCAGTACCGCAATGGCGGTGTCGCCTTGCGGCTCGGCCATATCAACGCTGCCTTCGAGATCTTCACGCGTGACTGCGAGGCCGGCGGCGCCGATGACTGCTATCAGCTCGGCGACATGTACCGGCGCGGCGTCGCCACCGATCAGGATTTTGAGGCGGCCGGCGACGCCTATCAACGCGCATGTGACCTCAACAGCGCCGCGGGCTGCATGCAGCACGCGAATATGCTGTTCCAGGGCACCACGCTCGACCAGGATTATCCCCGCGCGCGTAGCCTTTATACCCGTGCCTGCGATCTCAACGATCCGGCCGCCTGCGGCGTGCTCGGAAACATGATGTATGTCGGGCTTGGCGGCCCGAAGGAGCGTAATCGCGGCGCTGAGCTGATGCGCCAGTCGTGCCTGGCCGAGGTGGAATATTCCTGCGACCAGGTTCGCCGCTATGGCCTGTCGAATGACGGCTCGCGTTCGGGTGTGCTCAACCGGGAATTCTGGCGCGGGAACTAGCGCGGCATTGACGAGAGCGCGGCCTTCAGAACCGCCATGTCCTCCGGCAGGGGGGCGGTGAAACTCAGCGCCTCGCCCGTCACGGGATGCTCAAACCCCAAAAGCGCGGCATGCAGCGCCTGGCGTGGGAAAGCGCGCGCGGCAGAGGTCGCCTCGATAAACGCCTCGCCCGATCCGAAGGCCTTGATGCCGCGATGGCGGCCATAGGTCGTGTCGCCGATCAGCGGCGCGCCGATATGGCTCATATGCACGCGGATCTGGTGCGTGCGCCCGGTCTCCAGTCGGCACTCGATCAGCGCGGCAGCCGGAAGGCCTGCGCCCTTGTCGAGCAGGCCATAGGTTTCCAGCGCCTTGTAGTGGGTCACCGCATGGCGCGCATTCGGCGTGTCGGGATTGCGCGGCACGGCCATCTTCTTGCGGTCGCCGGTCGCCCGCGCGATGGGGGCTTCCACCGTGCCTGAAAGCGGGCGTGGCGCCCCGCGCGTGAGGGCGAGATAGGCCCGGTCGATAGTGTGGCTGGCGAAAAGCTCCGACAGGCCGCGATGAGCGGGCTCGGTCTTCGCCACGACCATCACACCCGTCGTGTCCTTGTCGAGCCGGTGGACAATGCCGGGCCGCTCCACGCCGCCGATCCCCGGCAGCTCTCCCTTGCAGTGATGCAGAAGCGCATTGACCAGCGTCCCGTCCCAGCTGCCCGGCGCGGGATGCACCGCCATGCCGGCCGGCTTGTTGAGGATGATGAGATCTGCGTCCTCGAACAGGATATCGAGCGGGATATCTTCCGGCTCGGGCGTCGCGGGCTTCGGATCCGGCACCTCCAGGCGATACTCCGCGCCGGCCACCACGCTGGCATTGGGATCGGTCAGCGGCACGCCGTCGCAGGCCAGCGCGCCCTGCTTGATCAGAGCCTTTATGCGCGAGCGCGAAACATCTGCCAATCGCGCGGCAATAAAGCGATCGGTACGCTCGCCGGCCTCGCGGGCCTCGGCTGTCAGGATAATGGTCTGCATGTCATGTAACTGACGCGATGCTGTGCATTAGGAAACCGGCGAGGTAAAGACACCTCAACACGGAGGCTGACATGGTTAAGATTTCTCGCCGGCAGGCACTGGGGCTTACGGGCGGCGCACTGGGCCTGGGGGCCTGCTCCCTGCGCGCCGGGCCGGATATCAGCGATCTGGACGGGCTGGCGATCTATGGCGGCGAAGTAGCCTTCGAACATGGCGTGGCCTCCGGCGACCCGATGAGCGACAGCGTTGTGATCTGGACTCGCGTGACGCCGAAATCCGGCGACGGCGCCATCCCCGTGGTCTACCGCGTGAAACAGGGCAGCAAGGTCGTCGCCACCGGCGCGGTGCAGACCAGCGCATCGCGCGACTTCACCGTGAAAGTGGTGCCCGAAGGCCTGCAGCCGGCCACGCGCTATAGCTATGAGTTCATCGTGCCCACAGCCGGCGGAGACGTCACCTCGCCTACGGGCACGACCAAGACGACGGCCACCGCCGAGAGCGAAGCGCCCGTGCGCTTTGCGGTTGTGTCGTGTTCGAACTGGCCCTTTGGATTTTTCAATGCCTATGACGAGATCGCCAAGCTGGACGATCTCGATGCCGTGCTGCACCTCGGCGATTATATCTATGAATACGGCGTGGACGGCTATGGCGGCGCGGTCGGCGAGGAAATCGGTCGGCGGCATGATCCGGTCACGGAGATCGTCACCCTGGACGATTACCGGACCCGCCACCGCCAGTACAAGACCGACCCAAACCTGCAGGCCGCTCATGCTGTCGCCCCCTGGCTGTGCACCTGGGACGATCATGAAAGCGCCAATGACAGCTACCGCACCGGCGCGCAGAACCACAATCGGGAAGAAAACGAAGGTGACTGGAGCGACCGCAAGCAGGCTGCCGTCCAGGCTTATCTGGAATGGATGCCCGTGCGCGACCCCGAGCCCGGCCGGGCGAAGGAGGCGATCTATCGCCGTTTCGAGTTCGGCTCGGTCGCGACCGTGTTCTGCCTGGAAAGTCGCCTCACGGGCCGGTCTGAAGAGATCAGCTGGTTCAACGAGATTGTCGGCCTGCCGCCCGAGCAGGTGCCGGCCAAGGCCATGGCGACCATGGCTCGCGTGCAGGCCGATGAGCGCACCATGCTCGGTTTCGAGCAGGAGGCCTGGCTCGCCGAAGGTCTGACCGACAGCGTCGCGCAGGGCACCCAGTGGCAACTGCTCGCCAACCAGGTGATCATGGCGCGCGTCGTGCCGCCGAAATTCGCCGACATTCTCGGCGCCGAGACCATCGAGGATCTCGACAATACCTATCTCAGCCTGATGGCGGCCTTCGCGCCGCTCGGCCTGCCCTTCAACCTGGATGCCTGGGACGGTTTCCCGGCCGCCCGCGCGCGCCTTTATGAGGACGCCAAACAGGCCGGCGCTCGCCTGATCACGGTCACCGGCGATACCCATACCGCCTGGGGCAATACGCTGATCGATGTCGATGGCCAGCAGCGCGGGGTCGAGTTCGGCTGCACCTCCATCTCCTCGCCCGGCATGGGCCACTATATGCCGGAGGTCGACGGTCTCGGGGAAATGTTCTCAGACGCCAATCCCGAGGTGGAATATCACGACCCGCACGGTCACGGCTTTACCCTGGTGACGCTCACCAGGGCCGGCGTGCGCGGGGACTTTGTGAAGGTCTCCACCATCCTGGAGAAGGATTACACCGCCGAGACCAGCGTGCGTTATGCCACCCGCGCCGAGGGCGCCGGCATGACACGCCTGGCGAAGGTGTAGGACCCTATTCCGGGCCGAATACGCTGAGCAGCAGGTTCGCCTGGGTCACCATATGGCCCTCGGCGATTGGTGCGCGGGTGAACACAAGGCGGTGCCAGAAGGCGCCGAGCATGATCTGCATCGCCGTGTCGATGTCCCAGTCGCGGCGCACGATACGCTTGGCGGTGAGTTCGGCGAGCAGGTTGCGCATCTGTGCGCGCAGGTTCTCGTTGATCCATTTGCGCCAGTACTCGCCGGCCTCCTGATCGTCGGCGGCTGCGATGAGGGCAGCGCGCAGGACGGCATGGCCCTGGCCGACGCGGCAGGCTGTTTCCAGCGGCAGGAAGATGTCGGTGATCCGCTCGACCGGGTCGCGCCCGAACCGGCCCTGGGCGGGCAGCAGTTCCAGCCCGGCATCCACGCACATGGTGCCGACAGAGGGCCACCAGCGATAGATGGTCTGCTTGGAGGCATGCGCGCGCTTGGCGACGCTGTCGACGCTGAACTTGCGCCAGCCGTTTTCGGCGAGTTCCTCGCGCGTGGCGGTGAGAATGGCGGCGCGCGATTCCTCGCTGCGCTTGGGGCCCTGCTTGCGTGTTGCGTTGGTCATTTTGGAACGTTCTGATCCATAAAAGGCGATAGATCGCCAGAGCTGCACGGAACGTACCGTCTTTCTAACTTTCGGGTTGCCTTTTCAAGGGGATGACTCAACAAAACCGAAAATCATCGCGAGAAAGACGAAGGAGATGCCCCTGATGAAGACGCCTGAAGATCTCCTGGCCGGCTATCGCCGGTTCCGTTCCGGCAGCTATAAAGCGCATGCAGCCCGCTTCGAGGCGCTCGGCGACGGCCAGAATCCGGACGTGATGCTGATTGCCTGCTGCGATTCGCGCGCCGAGCCCGCCCAGATCTTCGATGCTGCGCCCGGCGAGCTGTTCGTGGTGCGCAATGTCGCCAATCTGGTCCCGCCCTGCGAGGATGATGGCGGGCGCCACGGTGTGAGCGCCGCGCTGGAATTTGCGGTCACCTCGCTGGGGGTCGAGCATATTGTCGTGATGGGCCATGGCGGATGCGGCGGCGTGGCCGCGAGCCTGGCTGCTGCCGATGCCCAACCGGTGGGCAAGTTCATCGCACCTTGGGTCGATCTGCTGGATGTGGCGCGCGATGCCGTACTGGCCAGCGGTGTGGAAGAGCCTCAGCGCGCACTGGAATTTGCCGGCATCACCCAGTCGCTGGTGAACCTGATGAGCTTTCCCTTCGTCGCGGAGCGCGTGGCCGACGGCCGGCTTCACCTGCACGGTGCCTGGTTCGCCATTTTCAGCGGCGAGCTTTACTGGCGCAACCAGATCACCGGCCGCTTCGACCTGATCGATACGACGGCTTAGGCCTAGGTTTCCGGCTCGTCCTTGCTGTCATCGGCAATGGCCTGTGTGAGGGGGCGTCCGTCCGGCAGACGGGGCGCGCCGGTGCCGTGATACACCGCCTCGGCATGGCCGGCATTGATCGCGACGCTCTCGCGCACCGTGTCGAGGTCGCGCTGCTGAAGCTGCGGCATGAAGCGCAGATCGTCGAGCGACCGGACCGCTTCGTCGATGGTCTGCTGCAACAGGCCCTGGTCACTGCCGAACTCGAGGATTGAGCGCGGCCCCATCAAGCCATTGCGGTTCGGGCGGGCGAAGGAACAGGTGTGAAGCACCACGCTCGCACCTTCCACCACGCCATTGGTGAAGGGCACACTGACCTCGGTCTTGTAGGTGTCGAAGGCGGCATTGCCGATGGCCTGGCGGACATCGGTCTCGGTGCCTGAAAGCGAAGCGCGCATCAGCACGCTGCGGAAATTGGTCTCGCCGAGGAAGACCTCCGACAGGCCGAGAAACCATTTTCCAAAGCCCCCGAGGACGAAGAAAAGCAGCAGCCAGGGGCCGATCAGGGCGAGTTCGCGCCAGGCTGCGGCCAGGTTCCGATCTGTGGGATCATTGCCCAGCTCCAGCGTGTTGCTGACCGCTTCGACCGATGGCAGGTTCGGGAGGTTGAAGGCGAGCGCGAGGGCCGCGAGCACCAGTAGCGCATTGCCGATGGCTTCGGAGATGAAGGGTACGGCCTTGGAGATCGGCGCCTTTTGCAGCTCCGGCTGGGTCTCGACATAGATATTGTCGCCGAGATTGTAGACCCGGGCATCGCCGGTTTCACGGGGCTGGTTCTGCAGCGAGGTCATCATGGCCTCGGCGAAATGGCTGGCATTGCCGACGCCGTCGCGGCGGAAGCGCACGCGGGTGACCTCCTCGTCGAGTTCGCCCGAAAGCTGGCTCAGCCGGCCCATGCGGATGAACCAGAAGACCGTCGCCATGGCCGTCAGTCCGAGCGCGAGGAAGATGATCAGGCCCACGAGGCGGATTGGCGCGCCGGAATTCGCGCCGGCTTCGAGCTGTTCGCCGACATTGGCCGCGGTCTCCTGCGAGATCCCGAAGGTTGCCGGATCGACCGACATGGCAATCGCTCCACCAACGGCGAGGAGGGCGAGGAAGAACAGGGTTCCGCGCAGGGAACCGGGGGTTGCCCCGCGCAGTTGCGCCAGGCTGATGGTCAGCGTCGAGGGCCGCACGAACAGGCGCCAACGGGCCAGCAGCACGAAGGCCAGCGTCCACCAGAAAATGCTCGATCCCACCGGGCCGAGATCAAGGCCGACCGTGGCGGCGGCCTGCATGAAGAACAGGGCAAGGCCGAAGATGATGCCGGTGTTGAACAGGCAGGAGATGATATATTCCAGCGTCAGGCGCACTTCCGGCGGGGAGAAGCGCAGGCCGGGAATCACCACCTGGGCCAACTTGCCGAGCGTGCCGGACCGCCCGCCGCCTTCCGGGGGCGTACCAACATCGAGCAGTTCTTTCAGCTCGCCGGGCCCATAACGCTGGGCCTTGCCGATTGTGGCGACCTGGGAATTGTTCTGAAAGCGCACAGAAAGGTCGGCCGGGGAGCGCGGGTCGGGCTCGAAACCGGCCAGCCGGTCCGCCCCCTGCTTCAGGCCCGTCAGGCCCGACAGGATCAGCATGGATGCCCCGAAGGCCGCCAGGAACATCACCGTACTCTCGCCGTCGCGGAATGCCGCGAGTGCCTTGAACAGCAGCACGATGCCGATCAGGAAGATGATTCCGGCACGCGCCAGCCTCAGCAGTCCTGATGCAGCGAACGGATTGTTGAAATTTTGCGAGCGCTTCTTGCGACGTGCCATCTGACACCCCCCGATTTTCCTCAGCCTCGGGGGGTAGGTTCACCACTTGATTCAGAAGGTCAACGCCGCGCCAGATTAAATCTGGCGGCGTTTCAGCGCACTGCTGGGGTATGCTGTAGGCGGGACTGCGCTACTGCTTGGCCCGCTCGATGGCTTCCACGATCAGTTCGCGGGCCTTTTCCACACCTTCCACGCCCTGGACCTTTACCCATTTGTTGGGCTCCATGTCCTTGTAGTGGGTGAAGAAGTGGACGATCCGCTCGACCAGGATTTCCGGCAGGTCGGTATAATTGTGGATCTTCTCGTAGAAGCGGGTGAGCTTCTGATGCGGCACGGCGATGATCTTTTCGTCGGTACCGCCATCGTCTTCCATCAGCAGGACGCCGACAGGGCGCGCACGCACCACGGCGCCGGGCACCAGGGCGCGTTGGCCGACCACCATGACGTCCAGCGGGTCGCCATCCAGGCTCAGCGTATGCGGGACGAAGCCGTAATTGCATGGATAGCGCATGGAGGTGTAGAGGAACCGGTCCACGAACATGGCGCCGGAAGCCTTGTCGATCTCGTACTTGATCGGCTCGCCCCCGAGCGGCACCTCGATGATGACGTTGAGGTCGTCCGGCGGATTGGTGCCCAGGGAGATTTTGGAGATGTCCATGATCGGATCCTGTAAAATAAACTCGTGGTCTGGTGGCGCGTCCTTGCCGGGCGGTCAACCGCGACTTCTGTCGCAACCCGGCACGTTTGCGCCAATTGCATTCAAGTCCCGGGCCTAGCTCAGTGCGTAGTTGAAGCTGACGGAGATACGGGCATCCTCGCTGGCAGAGGCCATCACTTCGTGGCGCAGCCAGCTCTCCCACATCACGATGTCGCCGGCTTTCGGGCGGACATAGACGAACCGGCGCATTGCCTCCGGTGCTTCATCGGTGAGTTGAGGGGCGGCCATCATCTGCGGCAGGCGCGGATCTTCCAGTTTCAGCGCGCCGGCCCCTTCCGGCATGGCGACATAGCAGGTGCCGGAGATCACGCAGCCCGGGTGCAGGTGCCCGGAATGCCCGCCGCCCTCGCCGAGCACATTCACCCACAGACCCGACAGGCTGAGCGTGCGGTCTTCCAGGTCCCAGTGCAGCGCCCTGGCGAAGGCAGCTGCTTCCGCATCGAGCTGGGCGACAAGGTCGGCAAAGGCCGGTGCGCGCTCGGGCAGGTCGTCGAGGGAGGCATAGGACGTATAGCCCGGATAGCCGTTCTCCTCACACCAGTCATGGCCGGCACTATCGCCATCTTCCACCATCCAGCAGGCCGCTTCCAGCTCATCCAGCAGGGCTGGATCAGCCAGTTTGCTTTCGTGCAGCAGGGTGGGAAACAGACGGCGCTGGGGCATGGCGGCCCCTTAGCACCGTCTGGCTGGGTCTGACTATTCCGGCTTGCGGAATTTCAGCGTCATGCGGTCGGATTCGCCGATTTCCAGATAAGTGGTCGGTTCGAAGCCTTCCGGCGTCTCGCCGTCACGGTCGGTCGTGCGCGAGACCGGCGGCAGGGTCCACACCCCGAATGGGTGGTCGGCGGTGTCGGCGGGATTGGCGTTGATCTCGGTGCTGTCCTCCAGCACGAAGCCGGCGCGTTCGGCGGTGGCGATCACGAAATCCTCGTGCACATAGCCGCTGGAGGCGACCGGGTCCTGCTCGTCCACGGAGGGCAGTCGGTGTTCGACCACGCCGAGCACGCCGCCCGGTTTCAGTGCGGCATAGGCATCAGCAAACACCTTGTCGAGATAGCCTCCGCTCATCCAGTTGTGGATGTTGCGGAAGGTCAGCACGACATCGGCGCTTTCCGGCTCGGCCAGCGGACCGGAGACGTTGGAGAGCTCCGAACGGGTGACAGTGCCGAACAGATCCGGATCGGAGGCAAAGCCGTCCATGAAGGCCTGCATGTTGCCCTCGACGCGCGCACGGCGCTCTTCATCCTCATAGGCGTCCGGGTCGAAGCCGGCCGCGATCAGCTCTCCGCCGCCAGCGGCGAGATAGGGCGCGAGAATGCGCGAATACCAGCCACCGCCCGGCCAGAGCTCGATCACCGTGTCATCGGGCTCGACGCCGAAAAAGGCGAGCGTTTCGGCCGGATGGCGCGCACTGTCGCGAGCGGCATCCTCGCCGCGCCAGCTGCCGGCGGCCGCCCAGTCGAGGCTGCCGGCTTCCGGTCCGGTTTCGGCAGGCGTTTCGGCGGGGGCAGGGGCGGTGTCTTCCGGAGCGGGCTCGCTCGGTCCGCCGCAGGCCGCCAGGGCCAGGGCAAAAATGGCCGATCCGCTCAGGGTCAGGATGCGCATGTTCGGTCTCCCTTTCGAATTCTTGAAACTGTTTCTGACCTACCCACATAGCCTGTGTCACGGCGCTGCCAAGCGGGTCGTGACCAGAATGCGTGCCAACGCCGATGTCGGGTTGGGGTGTCGCGCAGGCTGAAAACGCCAAAAAGGCCAGCATGCCCAATGCATGCCGGTCCAGTTGCTTAGATGAGGACTGATATGAACACGATCGACCTTTCCCCCCTTTATCGCACCATGGTCGGCTTCGACCGTATGGCCAGCATGATCGACTCGGCTGCGCGCCTTGACGGCGCTCAGGGCTATCCGCCCTACAATATCGAGCGCGTCGGCGATGACCGCTTTGCCATCGAGATTGCCGTGGCCGGTTTCGGTGAAGACGACCTGGATATCGAACTGAAGGAAAACCTGCTCACCGTGGCAGGCAAGAAAACCCAGTCCGAAGAGTCCGATGGTCGCGAATTCCTCCATCGCGGTATCGCCGAGCGCGGCTTCATCCGCCGCTTCCAGCTGGCCGACCATGTCGTCGTCACCGGTGCGGATCTCGTGAACGGCATGCTGCGCATCGACCTGCGGCGCGAGCTGCCCGAAGCGGCCAAGCCGCGCAAGATCGAGATCGGCCAGACCGCGGCCAAGGAGTCGCCGAAGCTGATCAGCGACAATGACGCCTCGGCCGCCTAAGGCCGCCGGTTCTTAAAGTCTCAGACATGACGGCGGAGACCCTCACGGTCTTCGCCGTTTTTAGCTCTCGCTGTGATCCGGCCAGGCGTTGGCCGCGTCCTGGAAATTCTGCTGGGTCGGGTTTCCGACGGCTGTGATGGCGGTGATGATGGCCAGGGCGAGGAGCCCGAGCAGGAGGCAATATTCCACCACAGTGGCGCCGGATTCTTCACGAAGAAAACGGGTGGCCAGGCGGGTGATCTTGTTCGTATTTGCCATGTTTTTCCGTGGCCAACAGCCTGAATAGCGGGATATCCGCCGGTGGTGCCGGAAACTCCTCCAAGCGTCCGGGCGGAACCCATGCCAGGGCCTGTCCCTCTGCGCCGGTCGCAGTTCCTGACCATGTCCGGCAGGCATAAAGTGGCATTAAAAGGTGAAAAGTTTCATAAGTATGAGAGGCAAATGTGATCGGTTGGAGCTGGTTAATCTCAACCGTGATCGCCAGTTCTTCCTGAAGTTCGCGCACCAGTGCGGTCTCGGGCGTCTCGCCCGGATCCACCTTTCCGCCGGGAAACTCCCACAGGCCTTCGAGCTGTTTGCCGGGCGGTCGCTGGGCCAGCAGGATCTCGCCGTGCTCATTATAGAGCGCGACGGCCACGACCAGCACCATCTTCATGTCCGGTAGGCCCCGTTGATGTCGATATAGGCGTGGGTGAGATCGCAGGTATAGACCACCGCTTCGCCATGGCCGACGGCAAGATCCACCGTGATGTCGATCTCTCGCCCGGCGCACACCGCGCTGGCGATGGTCTCGTCATAGTCTTCCGCGCGCCCGCCATGCTCGGCGACCTGGTGATCGCCGAACCAGATGGCGAGCTGGCCAGCATTGACCGGCTCCATCGCCTTGCCGACGGCCATGACGATACGGCCCCAGTTTGCGTCGCCGGCCGCAAGTGCCGTCTTCACCAGCGGCGAGTTGGCGATGGCGGCGGCCACGCGCTTGGCCGAACGGTCATCGGTGGCGCTTCTCACGCGGATAGAGATGAATTTCTGCGCCCCCTCGCCATCCTTGACGATCTGGTGGGCGAGATTGAGTGCCACACGCAGCAGGGCCTCTTCAACCGTCTTGAAGTGCGGGTCAGCCTCCGAAGTGATCAGCGGCGCCCCGCTTGCGCCGGTCGCGAAGATCATGAAGCTGTCGGAAGTGGAGGTGTCGCTGTCGACCGTGATGGCGTTGAAGCTCGCCTCGGCGATCCGCGCGGTCAGCGTCTGCAGGAGCTCCGGGGCAATGGCCGCATCGGTGAACATATAGGCCAGCATGGTGGCCATGTTCGGTGCGATCATGCCGGAGCCCTTGGTGATGCCGGAGACATTGATCCGGGTCCTGCCGATTTCGCGCTGCGTGCCCGCACCCTTGGCAAAGGTGTCGGTGGTCATGAAGGCCCGCGCGCACGCTTCCCAGTCCGGCGCATCGAGCCTGGCGGTGAGCTCGGGCATGATGGAGCCGACATAGTTCGGGTCGGCAAGCGGCTCGCCGATCACGCCGGTGGCAGCGAGGAAACAGGCCTCCCGCGATGCGCCCAGCGCAGCCGTCATCGCCGCCAGCGTGGCATCATTCTTCAGAACGCCGCGCGCGCCGGTAAAGGCATTGGAATTGCCCGAATTCACGACCAGTGCGCTCGCCCGGCCATTGCCGCGGGTCAGCGCCTCACGGCACCACAGCACATCGGCTGAGGCGGTGGCCGAGCGGGTGAACACTCCGCCGGCATGTGTGCCCTTGTCGAAGACGAAGAGGAAAACATCGTCGCGGGTGAGGCCACGCTTTGCATAAAAGCCGCGCGAGCCGGTGGCCGCGCGTACGCCTTTCACGGGCGGTAGCGCCGGGAAATGGTCCGGCGCAAAGGGGGACGGTGTCAGGTTCACAGGCTGTCATCCGGCTGGGAGGGGTTGGAAAGCTCTTCCGGCGTGACGGTGGGCACGCCATTGCCGGGCTCGATCACCGCTTCGGCGCGCAGGGTCTTCAGGATCTGGCTGATCTCTGCATAGGTCAGGAAGGTGATGATCTCCGGGCGCATCTCCTCAAGCGTCTTGGGCGGCGGGGTGCGCCGGTCCTCGACCTTGATGAGATACCAGCCGGCCTCGCTCTCGAAGGGTTCCGATACATCGCCGACAGTGGTGTTGCCGATGGCGCTGGAGAAGGGCTCGCCCATCAGCGTGGGCTGTACGTATCCGAGCGCGCCGCCTTCCAGCCTCGAGGCGGTATCCTGGCTGACCTCGAAGGCCACCACGGAAAATTCCTCGCCGGAGGTCACGCGCCGGCGCACGGTCTCGGCCTCTTCCTCGGTTTCCACCAGGATGACGGAGACCTTCACCTCGTCATCGATCTGCTGGAGATTGACCTGTTCGGCATACATCTGCCGGATCTTCTCGTCGGTGACATTGGCCGCCACCAGGTTTTCCACCAGGATATTGCCCAGCACCCGCTCACGGGCCGCTTCCAGCCGGCGCGGCGAGGTGCCTTCCTGGTCGAGATCCTTGGCGAGGGCTTCCTGGGCCATCAGGCGCTGGTCGATCAGCTGGTCGAGGACATCCTGGTAGGCCGGATGGCCGATGCCGAAGGGCTCGCCCGGGTCGATCCGGCCCTGGGCGGCGGCCTCCAGCTCGACATCGGCGAGATAGACCGGGTCGCCATTGACCACCGCGGCCACTGCGCCATCTACGCGAACGCGCGCGGCCGGATCGGCCCCGTGCGGATTGCAGGCGGTCAGGACAAGGCCCCCGATGGCGGCAAACAGGGCATGGCGCACGGCATTGGTCATGAACAGCTCCGCTGTTGAGGTGGCAGTGCACCCGATTGACACGCTATAGGGGCGTTCTTAAGTGTCCGGCTGGCAATGGTCGAGAGGGTTTGACCAGCCTTAACACCCTGCCGCTAAAGGTTGCCAAACCTTCATGGGGAAGGGCAGGTTACTTCTGACCCTCAAGCGTACTGGTATTCGAGATGCTCTCAATCGCCCGCAAGATGTTCGGCTCCGTCAATGATCGGAAAGTGAAGCCACTTCGGGTTCGGGTAAATCGGATCAACTCCATGGAACCGATGATGCAGGCGCTGTCGGACGCCTCGCTCAAGGCCAAGACGGCCGAGTTCCGCCAGCGCCTCGACAATGGCGCCACCCTGGATGACCTGCTGGAAGAAGCCTTTGCGGTGGTTCGCGAGGCCTCCGTGCGTTCGCTCGGCATGCGTCATTTCGACGTCCAGCTGATCGGCGGCATGGTGCTGCACTCCGGCGCCATCGCCGAGATGAAGACCGGTGAGGGCAAGACGCTGGTGGCCACGCTGGCGACCTATCTCAATGCGCTCGCCGGCAAGGGCGTGCATGTCGTCACCGTGAACGACTATCTCGCCAAGCGCGACGCGGAGTGGATGGGCCAGCTTTACGAGTTTCTCGGCATGACCACCGGCGTGGTGGTGCATGGGGTGGACGATGCCGGGCGCAAGGCCGCGTACGCGGCAGACATCACCTATGGCACGAACAATGAGTTCGGCTTCGATTATCTGCGCGACAACATGAAATACTCGCTCGAGCAGATGGCTCAGCGCGGCCATGCCTTCGCGATCATCGACGAGGTCGACTCGATCCTGATTGATGAGGCGCGCACGCCGCTGATCATCTCCGGGCCGACCGACGACCGCTCCGATCTCTATCGCACCGTGGACGGGCTGATCCCCAATCTCACCGAGGACGATTTCGAGCTCGACGAGAAGCACCGCTCGGTCGTGTTCTCCGAAGCCGGCACCGAGAAGATGGAAAACATGCTGCTCCAGGCCGGCGTGCTGGAAGGCTCGCTCTGGGAGCCGACCAATATCTCCATCGTCCACCACGCCAACCAGGCCCTGCGCGCGCACAAGCTCTACCAGCGCGACAAGGACTATATCGTCAAGGACGGCCAGGTGATGCTCATCGACGAGTTCACCGGCCGGATGATGGAAGGCCGCCGCCTGTCGGAAGGCCTGCACCAGGCCATCGAGGCGAAGGAAAAGGTCGACATCAAGCCGGAAAACCAGACGCTCGCCTCGATCACCTTCCAGAACTATTTCCGCCTCTATGACAAGCTCGCCGGCATGACTGGCACGGCGCTGACCGAGGCTTCGGAATTCCACGATATCTACAAGCTGGAAGTGGTCGAACTGCCGACCAACCGTCCGATCGCGCGGATCGATGAGGACGATGTGGTCTACCGCACGGCCATGGCGAAATATAACGAGATCATCGAGGAAGTGCGCGAGTGCCGCAAGAACGGCCAGCCGGTCCTGCTCGGCACCGCGTCCATCGAGAAATCCGAGATCATCTCCCGCCTGCTCACCAAGGCCGGTGTGCCCCACCAGGTGCTCAACGCCCGCCACCACGAGCACGAAGCCCAGATCATCGCCGAGGCCGGTGTGCCCGGCGCCATCACGGTCGCCACCAACATGGCCGGCCGCGGCACCGACATCCAGCTCGGCGGCAATGTCGAGATGCGCCTTGAAAAAGAGCGCGCGGCCCAGGAGGCCAAGACCGGCCGCCCGATGACCGAAGGCGAAGTTGAGGCACTCAAGTCGCGCATCAAGGCCGAGGTCGAGGTCAAGAAGAAAGAGGCACTTGATGCCGGCGGGCTCTACGTGCTCGGCACAGAGCGCCATGAAAGCCGGCGCATCGACAACCAGCTGCGCGGCCGGACGGGCCGCCAGGGCGACCCGGGCCGCTCGAAATTCTTCATCTCGGTCGAAGACGACCTGATGCGCATCTTCGCCGCCGAACGGCTCGACAATGTCATGCGCAAGCTCGGCATCAAGGAAGACGAGGGCATCACCCATCCCTGGATGAACAAGGCGATGGAGACCTCGCAGAAAAAGGTCGAACAGCGCAATTTCGAGATGCGCAAGAACGTCCTGAAATATGACGACGTGATCAACGACCAGCGCAAGGTGATCTTCGAGCAACGCCGCGAATTCATGGAATCGGACACCGTCACGGACGTGATCGAGGACATGCGCGAGGATGTCATCGAGCATATCGTTGCCTTCACCATGCCCGAGAAGGCCTATGCCGAGCAGTGGGACGTGAACGGGCTGCGCGCCCAGATCGCCGATGTGCTGCATCTCGACCTGCCCGTTGATCAATGGGCCCAGGAAGAGGGCGTGGCCAATGAGGAGGTTCACGAGCGCATCCGTCTGGCCGCCGAGGAGGCCTACAAGGCCAAGCGCCAGTTCGCCGGCGATGCTCAGGTCGACTATGTCGAAAAGCAGATCCTGCTTCAGGTGCTCGACCTGCAATGGCGCCAGCACCTGCAACAGCTCGACCAGCTGCGCTCGGTGATCCACCTGCGCGGCTATGGCCAGCGCGATCCGCTGAACGAGTTCAAGGAAGAGGCCTTCAAGCTGTTCCACGCCATGCTCGGCGAGCTGCGCATGATGGTCACGCGCGCGTTGATGGGCCTGCGTATCGAGAACAATGGCCAGCAACCGGCTCGCCAGCCCGCGCAACAGCCTGCGCCGGCACCCGCCCCGGCGCCGAAGATGCACGAGACCCATCTCGACCCCGATACGGGCGTCAACGAGATGGATCCGGCCGACCCGCCGGAAAAACTCGCCCAGGCCGAGGAAGACTGGTCGCGCACGCCGCGCAACGCTGCCTGCCCTTGTGGCTCGGGCAAGAAGTTCAAGCATTGCCACGGCGCCATCGCCACCGAGCAGGTCTGAGCACCGCCCGCCCCCAGAAAGACCAATCCTCCCCCGCTTGCGGGGGAAGGGGGCACGAATGCAAGGCTCGCCCGCGAACCCCTGCCCCAATCCGACCCACCTGCCAGCCATGCCAGCCTTCCGGCCATGGACCCGCGCACCTCATCTGCCCTCACGCTCGGCTGGCAGCTTGTCGCCGCCACGCTGGCGCAGCGCGGCTGGCTCACCGGGCCGGTCTGGGCGCGGGCTTTTGGAGAACTGCGCCGGGCGGAGGCGGCCGCGCGCCGCCTGCTGGTGATCCTGGCCAGCGGGGTGGCGGTGGAGGCTGCGGCGCCTGCCCCGGCGGTAAAGGCGCACCCGGCGAATCTGCCGCAAACCGGCCCGAAAACTCCCGGATTCGCCCTGTTCGACCCGCTGCCCGAACCTGTGTTCGGTACGGGCGGGGACGTGGCCCTGCCTGTAGATTCCGCACCCGCCTTTCATTCCACAGAGGGCCTTGCCGCCCGCCTCGCCGCGCTTTCAGCCTTCGCTGATGACCCCGCCCCGACGGTCCGGCGCATGGCGTTCTGGCTTGCGCGCGGGCGGGGGAAGCGCACCAGCCCGCTCCGCCCCGGCCTGCCGCCGGGCGTTTCCGGCGACCTGATGGATCGGGAGTCTGATGTCGCCATGCAGTGCGACCATCTCGCGCGCGCAAGGCTGAACCGGCCGGTACCGCCTTGATGAAGCTTTGCGAAAATCGGAATGGCCCGCCGCCGCCCGGCAGGGGCGCGCGAACGCCCGGCATGCGCGGTGTCCGGAGAGAGGTATCCCTCCATTGCGCAGAATTGATTCTCTGCGGCCCGGCTGCGGGGAAGCGGGAGAGGAGAAGGACGGAGGTTGTTCAGCCCGCCAGCGCGTAGCTGCTGCGTATGCCGGGTACGGCGTCGGGCGTGGTGACGCGGCCATCCTTCACCAGTTGCATCATGTGGCCGAGCACCGAGTGGCAGGCGGCCGGATGCAGCTTCTTGTCCACGGCGGCATAGATCGTCTTCACCATTTCCGGAATGGTGTCGTCGCCTGCAGCGAGCCGTTCCAGGATCGCGGCCTCGCGCGCCTTGCGGTGGTCGATATAGGCCTGGATGAAGCCGGACGGATCTTCGGTCACAGGCGGGCCATGGGTCGGCCAGATGGTGGAAAAGCCGCGGTCGCGGACCTTCTCAAGGCTGGCAAGGTAATCGCCCATATCGCCGTCAGGCGGGGAGATCACCGTGGTCGACCAGCCCATGATATGATCGCCGGAGAAGAGCGCGTTTTCTTCCTTCAGCGCATAACACAGATGGTTGGAGGTATGGCCGGGCGTTTCGATCGCTTCCAGCGTCCAGCCGGGGCCAGAGGCCGTCCAGCCATCGGAAATGGTCTCGTCCGGACGGAAGGAAAGGTCGTCGCCGGCCTCCATGCGCACTTCCGATTCGGTCGGGATGGCCGGGCCCTTTGCATAGACCTTGCAGCCGGCCCATTCGGCCAGCGGATGGGCGAGCGGGCTATGGTCCATATGGCTGTGGGTGACCACCACATGGGAGACGGTTTCCCCATCGAGCGCCTGTTTGAGCGCGGCGAAATGATCGTCCTGCATCGGGCCGGGATCGATCACGGCCACGGTGCCCTTGCCGATGATGTAGACGCCCGTGCCGGTATAGGTGAATGCGCCTGGATTCCTTGCGATCACACGCCGGATCAGGGGGGAGACCTGATCCACGCGGCCATACTCGAAATCGATCTCTTTGACGAAGGGAATTGCCATGGCGTTCGGTTCGCTCGTGTCTCCGCATCGGCCCTGCTGGTGCAGGCAGGACCCGTTGTTAACCTAGCGCCGGCGCGGCGTCAGCCTGGCAGCGAATGCTCGTGCCATCTGCCGAGTCGCGCGAAGCTTCAAGCCAAGCCTCAGCGCCACGGGCGGGCCCATATCGGTCTTGTTCGCATCGACCGCATAGATCCGCCCCGTTGAGCGATCCCGTAGGACGTCGACCCCGCCCCAGTCCAGCCCCAACTCTGAACAAAAGGCACGGATCACATCAATTTCATCCGCCGTGTAGCAGTTTGCCGGCTGGTCGAGCAGCACCGAGGCATTTTCGTTCAGGAAGCGGCGGGCGAGTGACCGGCGCTTGCGGAAGGTGAGAATCGGCTCCCCGCCGACAATGCAGCAGCGCAGGTCCTCCACCAGGCCGCCTTCGATCTCATTGTCGATCAGGCGCTGGTAGGTCTTGTCCGGCAGCGGATCCATCGGACCTTCGATGATGCGCCCGTCATGGGCAGCATTGAGTTCGGATTTTTCCACCATTGGACCGGTATGGGTGCGCGGGTCGACGGTGAGATCGTAGCCGGCGACCTTGGCCCAGGCGCTGGCGACGCGCGATTTCGAGACATCGTCGCAATTGAAGTTAACCAGCGTCGCGCCGGGCCTGGTCAGCGGGGCGGGATTGGCGGTCTGGGTCGTGTCGTCGAACTGGAAGACGATATCGGCCTCAGCGGTGTCGTCGATCAGCCTGGCGCCGGCGACATGCGCGACCGGCCAGATGAAATACCAGGGGCGCGGCCTGTCGGGATAAAACGCGATGGTCGGGCGGCGATGGCCGGTCAGGAAGCGCCAGCTGCGCCAGGTCTGGGCGAAGAAGTAAAACGACAGCCAGGTAAAGACATCATGGACAAGACCCAGCGTTGCCGGGACCCTGTGGCCGGTTTTCTTAACTAGGATCGCCCCGTCTTGGTACTTGAAGTCGTTCAGCCAGAAACGGTTCGACATGCGAGGCTCTCCTTGGCCAAGATCGGCTTGATACGCGGGCCGAGCCGCCCCTTCGCACGACCCGCGTGCGTGTTCAAGCGCGCGACTGTGGTGAAAATGTGGCCATGTGAGCGAACGTTCACAGCAGGCTGCGCAGGCTCGACAGGTCGTATCCAGCATTGGCACCGGCCGCGATGATCTCATCGGCCATGCCCTGCCCACCATGCACCAGCGCCCAGGCGGTAATCGACCGGGTTCCGGTGCGACAATAGGCCAGCACGGGTGTTTCAGCTTCCGAGAGGATCTGGTTTGTCCGCTCGACAATTTCCGGTGTCGGTGCGCCGGAAAAGGGCAGGGCGACGAAGGTCAGCCCGAGCTGTTCTGCCCGCGCGCGGATCTGGCCCATGCGTGGTTGATCCAGCCCGCCTTCGCCATCCGGTCGGTTCGCGATGATGGTCTTGAAGCCGGCTGCGGCAATCTCGTCGACATCCTCCGGCCCGATCTGCGGGGCCACGGCGAAGCTGTCTGTTACGGTACGAATATCGGCCATGATGGGGTGTGTGTCCTGCGTCGGGCGATTGACAAGGCGTTACGCTTTCGAAAGCTAAGGGTCCAGGGCGGTGCTGCCAACCCGGCAGGACCTTAAGATTTCAGTGAGAGTTTGTTGAGCGCGCAAGTCAGATGCTGAACCGAATTATTGCGCGTATACCGCTTGCCTATGTCTTCCGCCGGCTCCTGATCGCCATCCCGACCATGCTGGCCATCATCACCGTGGCCTTCTTCATGATGCGTGCGGCGCCCGGTGGGCCCTTCTCAGCCGACCGCAAGCTGCCGCCGGAAACCGAGCGCGCGATTGCCGCGAAATACGGCCTCGATGACCCTCTGCTGGTGCAGTATGGCAAGTATCTCGGCGATGTGGTGCGCGGTGATTTCGGGCCGAGTTTCAAGATCAAGGACAAGGATGTCAGCGAACTGATCGCCGACGGCTTGCCGATCAGCCTGACCATCGGCTCGCTGTCCATGCTGCTGGCGGTGATCGTCGGCGGCGGGCTCGGAATCCTTGCCGGGCTGAGACAGAATTCGGCGGCGGACTATTCGGTGATGGGGGTCTCCATGTTCGGGATATCCATCCCGACCTTTGTGACCGGTCCGATATTGCTCCTGATCTTTGCGCTTGGCCTGCACTGGTTTTCCGCAGGCGGACTCGGATTCCCGCCACGGCTCTCCCCGCACAATCTCACCCTGCCGGTGATCACGCTGGCCCTGCCGCAGATCGCCATCATCTCGCGCCTGATGCGCGCCTCCATGATCGAGACCATGCGCATGCCGCATATCCGCACCGCGCGGTCCAAGGGCCTCGCCGAGCGCAAGGTGATCTTCTCCCACGCCCTGCCATCGGCCATCCTGCCCCTGGTCTCCTATGTTGGCCCGGCCACCGCGCGCGTGCTGACGGGCTCGGTGGTGGTTGAGAAGGTGTTCGGCCTGCCGGGCATGGGCAGCTATTTCGTCGATGGCGCCATCAACCGCGACTACACGCTCGTGATGGGCGCGATCATCATCTATGCCAGCCTGATCATCCTGCTGAACCTGCTCGCAGACGTGCTCTATGCCGTGCTCGACCCGAAGGTGAAATACGACTGATGACCTTGCCTTCACAGGATATCCACGACATCGAGGCGCCGGTCACAGAGGCGATCGTGCAGGGCCGTTCCCTGTGGGACGATGCCCGCCGGCGCCTGTTGCGCAACCGGGCAGCTGTCGTGTCCATGTGGGTGCTGGGCATTCTCTGCCTGATTGCCGCCTTCGGCCCGATGCTGTGGGTGCATGACAGCGAGACCCAGTCGAACCTGATCAAGATCGCACCGACCTTCGAGAACTGGCACCTCCTGGGCACCGATTTCCTCGGCCGGGACTATCTCGCCCGGCTGATGATCGCCCTGCGCATCTCGCTGCTGGTCGGCCTGATCGCGACCTTTGTGTCACTGGTGATCGGGGTGACCTGGGGCGCAACGGCCGGCTTTCTCGGTGGGCGCGTCGACAATGTGATGATGCGCATTGTCGATGTGCTCTATGCGCTGCCCTTCATCTTCTTCGTGATCCTGCTGATCACTGTGTTCGGCCAGAACATCTTCCTGATCTTCGCCGCCATCGGCGCCATCGAATGGCTCACCATGGCGCGGATCGTGCGCGGCCAGACACTGGCGATCAAGAACCGCGAGTTCATCGAGGCCGCCCGCGCGGCCGGCGTCAGCCAGGTCGACATGATCCGCCGCCACGTCCTGCCGAACGTGATCGGCCCGGTGGCAGTCTATGTGACGCTGACCATTCCGGTGGTGATCCTGGCCGAGAGCTTCCTCTCCTTCCTCGGCCTCGGCGTGAACGAGCCGCTGACCTCGCTGGGCGTGCTGATCAGCCATGGCGAGGACGAGTTGCGCGACCGGCCCTGGATGCTGCTGATCCCGGCCGCGACCATGGCGGTCACCCTGCTGGCGCTGAATTTCCTCGGCGACGGGCTGCGCGACGCGCTCGACCCGAAAGAGCGCTAGGCTCGTTTACTTCACGCGTTCCACCCGGAAGGCGCGGCATGGCGATGGAAGGCAGGGCCAGGACACTGGCCATAAGGGGGCGGTCAGGCGAGCGAGGGTCATTGTTCATATCCTGCTCATCTCGGTACTCGGACAATTGGAAGCGCGCATTGCCCATTGCATCGCCGTGCAGGCCCTATAATCGAAAGGGCAGGCGAGCGCAGGCTCAACATCACTTCAGGAGCTTTCTATGACAGACGGACGTGGGATCAAACGCCTATTGGCAGGCGCGACGCTTGCGCTGCTGGCCGCATGCGGCGGCGGTGGCAGTGATGTGGAGTATGGCGAGATGCTGCGCCGGGGGATCTCCGCCAATCCCGATACGCTGGACCCGCACAAGTCTTCCGCCCAGTGGGAAAACATCGTCATCGGCGACATGTTCGAGGGCCTGTTCGTCGAGGATTCCGCAGGTCGCCCCGTGCCGGCGGTCGCCGATAGCTGGGAGCTCGACGAGACCCAGACAGTGTGGACCTTCAAGCTGAAGGAGACGCTCTGGTCGGATGGCACGCCACTCACCGCGCATGATTTCGTTTTTGCCTTCCGGCGCCTGCAGGCGCCGGAAACGGCGGGCCAGTATGCCTCCATGCTCTGGCTGGTGAAGAACGCCGCCGAGCTCAATCGCGGCGAGGTGGAGCCGGAAGATCTCGGTATCCGCGCGATTGATGACTATACGCTCGAGATCACGCTGGACTATCCCGCGCCCTATCTGCCCGGCCTGCTGACGCATTACACCACCTATCCGGTGCCGCGCCATGTTGTGGAAGAGTTCGGCGACCGCTGGGTGCGCCCGGAAAACATTGTCGTCAACGGCCCCTACAAGCTCGTGGACTGGACGGTCGGGGCTTCCCTCGTCTCGGTGAAGAACGAGAACTGGGAGGGTGCTGACGAGCTGTGCTTTGACTCCGTCGCCTATTTCCCGATCAGCGATCTCAATGCCGCCGAGCGGATGATCGAGGCAGGCGAGATGGACATCAACAATGCCTTCGAAGGTCCGCGCCGGGACGAGATTGAGCGCCGTCTGCCCGGTTGGGTGCATGCCGACCCGGCACTCACCGTGACCTACTGGGTGTTCAACGAGGATGTCCCGCCCTTTGACGATGTGCGCGTGCGCAAGGCGCTCGCCATGGCGCTCGACCGGGAATTCATGACCGAAAACGTTCTGACCCCGGGCTACATCCCTGCCTACAGCTTTGTGCCGCCGGGTATCGACAATTATGTCAGCGGCGAAGGCGCCCCGCGTGTGGACTGGGCCGACATGCCCCGGGCCGAGCGCCTGCTGGAAGCGCGCCGCCTGCTCGAGGAAGCCGGCTTCGGCCCGAACAACCCGTTGCGCTTCACCTATATGTACCGCAACACCTCCGACAATATGAAACCGCCCCCGGTCGCCCAGCAGAACTGGAAGCAGATCGCAGACTGGGTCCAGCCGGAGCTGCTGCTGCAGGAAACCAAGGTGCTGTATGAGCGCTTGCGCCAGAGCGACTTCGAGTTCTCCGACGCGGCCTGGGTGGCGGACTTCAACGACCCGCACAATTTCCTCTATCTGCTCGATTCCAAGACCGGCCAGCTCAATTACGGCAACTATACCAACCCTGAATATGATGCCCTGCTGGCCGCCTCGAATGTCGAGCTGGATCTGGAGGCGCGCGCTGAACTCCTGGCCGAAGCCGAGCAGATGATGCTCGACGACATGCCGCTCACGCCGATGTGGTTCCAGGTCAACCAGAACCTGGTCGACCCGACCCTGACCGGCTGGGAAGACAATGTCGTCGATATTCACCGCTCGCGCTATCTGTGCCGGCCCTGACCGCCGGGAAAGGTGGCAGGCATCACGGCTGTGCCGGCATTTTCCGATACAGCTCCGTCCAGCAGGTGCGGCGATGAATGAATTTTGTGCACTGCAAAGCGTTTGGCCACCTGGCTTGCGGCATAACTTGCCCTCAACCCAAGCTTTCCCCGGGTCAGGTTGTCGCAAACTGAGGCGTTTTTGACACACTGTCGGCATTTTTATGACGAATCCGCAACGCCGCGTTGACGTATCTTGTTGCACCCCGATAGCGTCCGCCTCCAGAACGGTCATAGAGCCGTCGATTACCTCGATTAGCAGTTCCCATTGGAGGTCCACACAGTGAACGGACAAAATCTGAAAACGCGATTCTTCGCGAAAACACTCATGGCCTCGGCCTCGGCCCTGGCCGTGCCGGGTGCCGTGCTTTCGGCAAGCATGGTCCTTGCGCCGCAAGCGGTCGCGCAGGACTATACATCTGGCGCTGTGACCGGGATCGTTGTCGATACTGACGGCAATCCGATCTCCGGGGCCACTGTTGCCCTCACATCCGCGGCTCAGGGCTTCGAGCGCGACTCAAGCACGAACGCATCAGGTTCCTTCCGGGTTCCGTCCCTGCCGCCGGGTGTCTATGATATCAGCGTGTCGGCCTCAGGCTATGACGTGCTGAGCGAAAGCGGGCTGCAGGTGACGGCCGGCGATACGGCGAGCTTCACGCTGACGCTGTTTGAGGAAGGCTCGGTCCAGGAAACCATCACGGTTCGCGGCGTCCGCCAGAACCTTGACTTTGCCGGCACGACTCAGGGTCTCAACCTGGATGTTGCGGAATTGGCCGCCAACCTCCCGATTGGCCGCGACCTGACCTCGGTCACGCTGCTCGCGCCGTCCACCACGCAAGGTGACAGCGCGTTCGGTAACCTTTCGGCCATTGGCGGCGGCTCGGTTGCCGAGAACGCCTATTATGTCAACGGCCTGAACATGACGAACTTCGACACCTATCTCGGTAGTTCGACCGTGCCGTTCGACTTCTACAAGTCCGTCGAAGTCAAGACCTCTGCCTATCCGGCCGAATATGGCCGCGCCACGGGCGGTATCCTGAACGCGGTGACCAAGTCCGGTTCCAACGAGTTCCACGGCGGGGTGCACCTCAACTGGGCGCCGGACGGCCTGCGTGAACAGGCACCAGACACCTACCAGGCGCGCAACCAACTCGACGAAGCCGACACCTTCTCGGCCGTCCTCGAACTTGGCGGTCCGATCCTGAAGGACCGGCTCTTCTTCTATGGCCTGTACGAGATGCGGGACAATGAGTACAAGGATGCCAGCATCACGAGTGCCGTCCAGAATGTCGACACGAGCGATGATCCCTTCTACGGCTTCAAGCTGGACGGTTTCATCACCGATGACCACCATCTCGAATTCACCTATCTGAACAATGAACGCGAGACGATCCGCGACACCTACAGCTATGACCCATCGACGGATGAGGTCGGGGCGCAGGGTCCGTCCACTGTCTACGGTTATGGCGGCGAAAGCTATGTCGCCAAATATACCGGTACCTTCACGGACTGGCTCACCGTTTCGGCCGCCTATGGTATCAATGAGGACCGGCAGACCACCCAGCCGGGTTTCGACGGGGCCTATGCGGCAGACTATCGCAGCGGAACCGGCATCCGTATCAGTGAGCAGACTACCTCCAGCCAGACCTATCCGCGTGAGATACGGCGTGAATTCTACCGCGCCGATGTGGATACCTATTTCAACCTGGCCGGCGACCACCATGTCCGCTTCGGGTTCGATCAGGAGAAACTTGACTTCACCCGCTTCTCGACCCGGACAGGGCCTGATGGCGTCTCCTATCAATACTACACCACCTTCTTCGATGATGCTGATACTTACGACCCTGTTGCGTTCGGGCCGGGCGGGATCGGTGTAGACCAGGATTACGTTGTCGCGAACTTCTACGAGTCCGGCGGCGAATTCTATGGCGAGAACACCGCATACTACATTCAGGATGAGTGGAATGTCAGCGATCGCCTGACCCTGAACCTTGGCGTGCGCCTTGACCAGTTCCAGAACTTCAATGCCGCCAACCAGCAATATATTGATTTCGATGACTTGGTCGGAGAGCGTCTGGGCTTCACCTATGATCCGACGGGTGATGGTAACTCGAAGTTCTACGGTAACTTTGGTCGCTACTTCATCCCGATCGCGAACAACACCTCCTACCGTCAGGGGGCCGGCGAGCTCTACTTCCTGGAATACTGGACCTTCTCAAATGATCCGGCTGTGAGTTCCGATCCGACGCTCGGCAGCCAGATCATTGACTTCGAGGGTGCGCAGACCTGCCCCTCGGCTGTCTTTGGCTCTCCCGGTGTGCGCGGCTGTACGGTCTATGGTGACGGTGCGGCGCAGGATGCGTCGGCGGCGGTGTCGCAGAACCTGAATGCCACCGAGCAGGAAGAATATGTGCTCGGCTTCGAGCATCGTTTCAACGATCTGTGGACCGGCAATGTGGCCTTCATCTATCGCGACCTGGTCAACACGGCCGAAGACGTGGCGGTCGACCTGGCCGTGCTTGAGCTCTGCGAGGCCGAAGGCATTGACGGGTGTGCCGATATCTGGACTGGCTTCCACCAGTACACGATCATCAATCCCGGCCAGGGCGCGACCATCACGCTCTCCGACCCGCTTCCGGGCGAGACGGAGCTGCGCACCGTGACGCTCACCCCGCAACAGCTTGGCTATCCGCCGGCGACGCGGACCTACCAGGCGCTCGAACTGAGTTTCGAACGCAGCTTTGATGGTGTCTGGGGCCTGCGCGGGTCCTACACCCTGTCGGAAAGCAAGGGTAACTCTGAAGGCTTCGTCAAATCGGATAACGGGCAGGTCGATGCCGGTATCACGACCGGCTATGACACGCCCAACCTGACGGATGGATCGGAGGGGCTTCTGCCCAACCACCGTGCCCATGCCTTCAAGCTGTTCGGCTCCTATCAGGTGACCGATGATCTGCTGGTCGGTGCGAATGCGAGCCTGACATCGCCTCGGAAATATGGCTGTATCGGCCGTCACCCCGTGGCGTATAATCCCGCTGAGGGACAATATGACCCGGCGAACCTGTACGGTGCGGAATCCTGGTATTGCGGTGGCGAAACGACGCCGCGCGGTTCGGTCTTCGAATCGGACTGGAACAAGTCCCTGGACGTCTCGTTCCGTTACAATCTGCCGTTCGAAACCGGGCCGGTCGACGTCGTGCTTCGTGCGGACATCTTCAATGTCTTCAACTTCTCCAGCGCGCTCGACTTCAACGAGTTCGGCGATCAGGACAACGGTTCTCCGAACGCGGACTACCGCAAGGTGACCGGCTACCAAACCCCGCGCTATGTGCGCCTGGGCGTGGATTTCACCTTCTAAGGCTGAAATCCGGTCGAAAAACAGAGATGGCGGGCCTTCGGGCCCGCCATTTTTTCTTTGGCTCCGTATCGCTTTGCTCACATGAGACGCAGCTCAAGGCTGAGTCTTTTCGCTTGATCCCGTATCGGGCTCACGCCCTCACATGGATCGCGCTCAGGGCTGCGGTTTCCGAGACTTTTGTCGGGTCAGGCCTGGTCGCGCCACCAGCGCGCATAGAGCGCGGTCGGCAGGAGCCGGTCGGACCCTTGCTGGGGGATCGCCATCTCGCCGGTCTCCATGGCCCCGTCCAGCCCGTCGAGCCGATCGGCCAGGGTCTGGGCCAGAGCCAGATACGACAGGCGTACGGCATATGCCGTCGCGATTACAAAGAGTGGATCGGGCGAGAGCAGGGCGCGCACACCATCGAGCAGGGCCGGCAGGCTCTCCTCGAAGCGCCAGGTCTCGTTCTTCGGCCCGCGCCCGAATTTCGGCGGGTCGAGCACAATGCCATCATAGGTATTGCCGCGCCGGATCTCGCGCGCGACGAATTTCATCGCATCATCGGCGATCCACCGGATGGGACGGTCGTCCAGGCCGGACAGGGCCTGGTTTTCCTTGCCATATCCATTCGATTTCGGGCTGGCATCGAGATGCACCACCTCGGCCCCGGCCGAGGCGCAGGCGAGCGACATCATGCCAGTATATCCGAATAGATTCAGTATCTTGACGGGCCGCCCCGCCGCGCGGATCTGATCCTGGGCAAAGCGCCAGTGCACCGAATGCTCCTGGAAGACGCCGAGATGGCGGAAGGGTGTGCGCCGGGCCTGGAAGGTCAGCTCGTTCCAGCGCATCATCCAGACATCCGGCGCGCCCGCGCGCATCAGACGCCAGGCGCCGCGCTCATCCTCGCTGGTCTTTTCATCAAACACCGCATCGGCGCGCCAGGCATCGGGCGGTGCGGACGGCGTCCAGAAGGCCTGCGGATCGGGCCGCGAGACCGTCTGCTCGCCGAACCGCTCCAGCTTGCGGCCCGCGCCGCTGTCGAGCAGGGCGTAATCGGTCCAGTCATCGGCGATCAGCAGGCGGGTGGTGAGCTTCATTCCTGCGCCCCCGCATAACCCATCTGCCGCCAGGCTTCATAGGTCATCAGCGCGGTCGCCTGGGCGAGGTTGAGGCTGTCGGCGCCCCCGCGCATGGGGATCCTGGCGAGGGTTTCGCAGGCCGCTTCCAGATCCGCAGGCAGGCCGGATTGCTCATTGCCCATCACGATCACGCCGCGCTTGCCGTATTCGACCAGATCATGACGCACGGTGGCGTTCATGCTCGCGGCCGTGCGCACCATGCCGCCGGCGCTACACCAGGCGTCGAAGGAGCCGAGGTCTGCAGCATAGACCGGTACGTCGAAAATCGAGCCCATTGAGGCGCGCACCGCCTCCAGGCTGTAGGGATCGCAGCAGGTTTCCAGCAGGACCACCCCGGCAATTCCGGCACAGTCGCCCGTGCGCAGGATGGTGCCGAGATTGCCGGGATCTCGCACCTGATAAAGTGCGATCCAGAGGCCCTGGCCGGGCAAGGCCGCGCTTTCGAGCGCCGGATGGCGCTGCTCGAACACGCCGACAACGGCATTGGGATTGTCCTTGCGTGCCAGTTTCGACATCACGCGCTCGGGCGCGGCGAACAGGCGCGCGCCGGCGGCTTTGGCCGCATGCAGAAGATCGGCGATATGCGGGCGCTCAAGGCTGTGGATACTGACGGCCAGGGTCTCCAGATGCCAGCCACGGTCGAGCCCCTGCTGGACCAGCCGCGGCCCCTCTGCCAGGAACAACCCTGTTTCCGCGCGTGTCTTTTTCCGCTCCAGTGCCCGGAGGGCCTTCACCCGCGGGTTCGTGGCGCTTGAAATTGTTTCCAGGTCAGGGGCTCGCGGCAACTGTGAACCTCACTTGCGATGGTCATCTGATTGGGGCATGCGTGTCCGGGGACCGCCGCGTAGTAGTAAAAAGGGGCTCTGCTTTATGAGGCTTGTCGATGCATTGCTGGCTGGTCTTGGGGGCGTCGGACTGATTGGCCTGACGGGTTGGTCTTATCTGCACTTTCCTTCGCTTGCAAAGGGCTATGAGGCTGCGCTGCAATCGCGCGTGGAGACGGCGCTCGACCGGGAAAACATGGACTGGGTCAGCGTGGAAATGGACGGCCAGACCGTCTTCCTGACCGGTGCATCCGCTTCGCCTACGGAGCATGCGCGTGCGGAGCAGGTTGCCCTTTCTGCCGCCGGGCACGGCGGCGCCCTGCTCGGCGGTGTCACCGCTGTAGAGACAGAGTTCGACAGCATCATTCTTGCGTCGCCCTTCACATGGCGCGCGACGCACACGCCCGAGGGCAATATCGTGATGTCGGGCTATGTGCCCGGCGGCGACCCCAAATCCATCCTGGCCGACCAGGCCCGTGCGCTGACCGGCGGACCCGCAGACGACCGCACCGAGGTGGCCAATGGTGCACCGGAAGGCAACTGGCTGGCCGTGGCCGACCTGGCGCTGGCCAGCGTCGCGGAACTTGATGACGGCGTCGCGCGTCTTGTCGATACCGAGCTTTATGTCACCGGGGTGGCCATGGACAATGATCGCCGCGCACGGCTGACAGCCGAGATCGCCGGTCTTGATGCGCCCTTTGTCGGCCGCTCGGACCTGCGTGCGCCCAGCGTGTGGTCGGCGCGCCATGTGGATGGCGTGCTCCTGCTGGAGGGCGAGGTCGCTCGCGATGCCGAGCGCGATGAAATCTATGAGCTTGCCAGCCAGCATTTCGACGGCACCGTCGTCGATGAAATGGCACTTGCCAGCGATATGCCCGACGGCCTGATGGACACTGTCCGTTCCGGCCTTCCACATTTTGCGGTGTTTCAGTCGGGCTGGTTCGGCTTCAATCCCGATGATGGCGGCGTGGTGATCACCGGCACGGCGCCGGGCAGCGTGCTGACCTATCTCACCGAGGACATGACCGGCCTCGACAGTGCGTATCCCGTCTCCCTGGAAGTCGAGGATGTCGCCGTGACGACCTCCGACCTTGCTGATACCGGCGATGCGCGCGCTGACTGCGAGGCGGGCTTTGCCGCCATCCTGTCGGCCGAGAATGTGGTCTTTTCTTCCGGAAATGCAGAAATTTCGCGCGAAAGCGGCGCGGTTCTGGACAAGCTGATGGCCGTGGCGGGACAGTGTGAGCGCGATCTGGTTTTTGAAGTCGGCGGCTACACAGACAGCATGGGTGAGCGTGACTATAATGTCTATCTCAGTGGAATTCGCGCCCAGGCAGTTGTGGATTACATGACCGGGCGCGGTTTTGACGCTGACCGACTGAGTGCAATCGGTTATGGCCCTGAGGAACCGATTGCGGACAATGCCACGCCAGAAGGGCGGGCCGCCAATCGGCGCATAGAGATCAAAGTGCTGGAGCAAGACGAATGACCTGGCTACTGACACAAATGTGGGCCCTGGTGGGCGGTGCGGCGCTGCTGGCGCTGCTCATCGGATGGGGGCTTCGCGGCGCCCTCTTGAAGGGCCGGATGCGCCGCGCTCTGGTCGAGGCGGGCGTTGCCAAGACCGAGCTTGAGCAGGCCCGCACGGAAATCGAGGGCCTCTATGTCGCCCAGCGCAAGCTGACCGCTGCCGCAACTGTCCCGGCAGTGGATATGTCCGCAGACCATGAAGCAGCGCTTCTCGAGCGTGACGGGCAGATCACCGCGCTGTCCGGCCAGGTCAATGATCTGACCGCTGAGATCGAGCGCGTTCGCGCCGATGCCGAGGCGGCGATTGCCGCTGCCGAGTCCGCCGCCGCTGAAGCCGACCGGGGCGAGGCTGCGCCGGCAGGAGAGGCAACCCCGGCCGACACGACCAATCTGGAATGGCGTAACCGGTATCTGGAATCGCGTGTCCGCACGCTGGAAGAACAGCTCACCAATACTCAGAAGGCTATGGTCGCCCCGTCCGGCGACGCGGCGGTTGAAACCGACGAGGCCGATGCGTCCGAGAATGTCGAGCTCGCCAAGCTGCGCTGGCAGAACGACTATCTGCGCACGCGCCTGCGTGTGTTCGAGGAGCGCGCCGGCGAGCAGCTGTCCGGCGATCCGCCGGAAAGCCCGGAAGACCTGCTGGGCGAGGATGACGAGATCATCGACGCCGATGAGGAGGATGATGTCGATGATGATGCGCGCGAGACCCCCGATGAGGAACTCGCTCGTCTGCGCTGGCGCAACCGTTATCTGGAAGGGCGGCTGGCCTATCTGGAAGAAGAACGCAGCAGGGAGGCTGCAGAAGCGCCGTCCGTGACGCCGCCGGCGAGCTTTACCGGCGGGCTTGCTTCCGCGCGCGCCTCGGTTGCCCCGCATCTGGAAAGGGACATCCCCTCCGTCATGGACGATCTTGGCGGAGACGATCCGGTCTCCGCGCCGAGCGTTACCGGCGATCCTTTCGCCGTGACCTCGATCCGCGATGTCGCATCCGAGGATGCCGCCCCGGACATGGAGGATGACGAAGACGATCCCTATGCCGAGGAGGACAGCGACTCCGAGGAGTCCGGCGGCTGGTTCAAGCCGAATGCGGTCCGGACGGCTGAGCTGGAAGAGGTCGAGGATCCTGAGGAAGTCGAGGCCCAGGACGAGTTTACGGACCTGGAGGAAGCCCGGGATCAGGATGTCGAACACTCGGAGTCCGAGGCCGAACCGGAAGCTGATGACGTTCAGTCCGAACCGGAACTGGACGTGGAAACCGAAGCCGAAGCGGAGCCCGAGCCGGAAGCTGATCCTGAGCCGGAACCGGCCCTTGCTGTGGAGGAACCAGAGCCGGAAGCGGAGCTGGAACTCGCACCCGAGCCGGATGACCAGACCGCACTGGAAACCGATCCGTTGCCGGAGGTTGAGCCCGAATCTGATCCAGAGCCCGAACCGACACTGGAGACCGAGACCGCGCCCGAGGACGAGGCTCCTGCCGAGGATGAATCGGCAGAGGATGTGGAACATGTCGAGGCTGAAGCGGCCGAAGACGAGACGATCGAGACACCCGCCGAGCTTGAGACTGAGAGCGATGACCCCGACAGCGAGCCGGAGCCTGCAGAAGAGATCAGCGTCGATCCGTATGCAGAGCCCGCCGAAGAACCGGCCCTGGCATCGGCCCAGCCGGCCGGGCTCGACAGCCCGCGTGAGGGCACGCCGGACGATCTCACCCAGATCGATGGCATCGGTCCGCGCATCCAGGATGTGCTCAACAGCTTGGGAATCTATCACTACGACCAGATCAGCGGCTGGACCGAAGCCAACGAAGCCTGGGTGGACGAATATCTCAGCTTCTCGGGCCGCGTGTCGCGCGAGGGTTGGGTGCGCCAGGCCCGCTCTTTCAGCAACGTGAACTGAGCGACCGTTCATGACGGGTTCAATCCGCCTCTGGTGAATGGACCATGTTCAACCCGCCACTTCCCCGTCGTGGCGGGTGCGGTTAACCTTTCGGGGCAACGACCCTTTAGGAGGTGGGAAATGACAGAGATTATTCAGCTCGATGAAGAGATTCTGGACGGCGCGCCAACCATCAATCTGTCGCGCCGCGGCCTGGTCTGCGGGCTCGCGGCCGGCACGGTGTTCCCCTTTGTCGTATCCGGCTGCACCACCAACCCCTATACCGGCGAGCAGGAGCTCAATCTCTATGGCGAGGCGCAGATTGCCGAAATGGCGGCCACAGCCTGGAGCGATCTGAAATCCGGGACTCCCCAGAGTTCCAATCCGGAGTTGCGCAACACCGTGCTGCGCACCTGGAACCGGATCGAGAAAGCGACTCCCAAGGCCGGCGAGCAATGGGATGTGGCCGTCTTCGACACCGATGACGTCAACGCTTTCGTCATGCCCGGCAACCGGGTCGGGGTCTATCGCGGCATTGTCGACCTGGCGGAAAATGACGACCAGCTCAGTGCCGTGCTGGGCCATGAGGTCGGCCACGCGGTCTATCGCCATGCCGGACGCCGGATGACTCGGGCCACGATCGCGCAGACCGCACTGGTGGCTGGTCAGGTGGCCGTGGTCGCCTCTGATGAGCTGCGCCAGTATGGCGACCTGATCGTCGGCCTGGGCGGCGCGGCGGTACAGTTCGGCGTTGTCCTGCCCTATTCGCGCCAGAGCGAACTTGAGGCCGACCGGGCCGGCGTCGATTATATGTATCAGGCGGGATATGATGTCCGCCAGTCCGTGCGCCTCTGGGAGCTGATGGATGCGCAAGGTTCCGGCTCGCGCCCGCCGGAATTCATGTCAACCCATCCCGAGCCGGCACGCCGTGCGGCCGAGCTGACCAATTATATCAACGCCAAGGGCTATGCCCTGATCTAGGCGGTCTCTGAGACTGCTATTGCAGGGGCGGTCGGTGCGAGCTGGCCGCCCTTTGCTTTTACGGCATGCTCGCAGGCTCGCGCCGTCAGGGCGAGGACGGTGAGGGTCGGGTTCTGGAAGCCCTGGGAGGGGAAGCTCGCCGCGTCGGTGACATAAAGCCCCGGCATGTCCCAGCACTGGTTGAAACTGTCGAGCACGCCATCCTCCGGCCGCCCGGCCATGCGCGCGGTGCCGCATTCATGGGCCGATGTGCCGGGCGTGGCCACGCTCGGCTCGACGGTGAGATTAACCTCGCAGAGACCCGAAAGCTCACGCAACGCTTCGTCCATGGCGCCGGCCATGGCGGTGTCGCGCGCGCTGAGGCCGGCATCGATGACGAGGCTCGGAATGCCCCAGGCATCGGTCCGGGTCGGGTGCAGGCGGACATGATTGTCCGGGTCGGGCAACATTTCCCCGAAGGCCACGGCGGTGAACCACGACCGGTCACCATCGCCCGGCGTGCGATAAAGCTGGATGCCGAAGCCGCGCTCGCCCCATTTGCCGGGGTCGCTGGCGCGGTCGAAACGGGGCAGGAAGCTGCAGCGGCCATCGGGCGGCGAGTACGGCTTGCCAGGCAGGCGAGGGCCGATGCCCTCCACCTTCACCAGCACATGGTCCATCAGGTTGCGCCCCAGCATGCCGCTTCTTGCGCCGATACCGTCTTGCGACAGCGGCGCGTGGCTCAGCATCAGGATGCGGGCCGATTCCAGCGGCGAGGCGCAGGAGAAGACAATCGGCGCGCGCGCTTCCAGCCGCTCTCCGCTGGCCCGATCATGCCAGGCCACGCCGGCCGCGCGGCCATCCTTGCCGGCCAGCACTTCGCGCACGATGGCGCCGCGCCGGGCGAACAGGTTCCCCGTGGCCGCGGCGATCTTCAGATTGTTCGGCGGGGCGGCATAGCGCCCGGCGATCACTGGCTGGCCGGGCCATTTTTCCTCGATCTTTTCGACCACTTCGGCTTCGGCCTCGGTGGGCGTGAGAAGATGGGCGATTTCGCTGTCGGGGACATCGGCAATACCGTCCACACCACCTGACAGGCCAAGCGCGGCTTCAGCGCGGGTATACCAGTCGTCGAGTGTCTCCGGTGCGAAGGGCCAGGCCGGCGACAGGCCGTCGCGCGGGGCAAATTCATGCTCGGAAAAGCGGTAATACTGACGGCCATGGCCGGGCACACAGACACGGCCGCCGGCCTTGCGTGTGCGCAGCCAGGCATAGTCGCGCCCCTCGGCGGTCTCATACGGGTTCTCGATATCGTCGACAAAGGCGGCCGGGTCGCGCTCCCAGGCATAGCAGAGCGACTGGACAGGCTGGCGGCGACGGCCGAGCGCCTTGAGCACCTGCCGGCCCTTGTAGATAACACGCGGGGGCAGGAAGCGCAGGGCGCGCGGATCGGCCATGCGTGCAATCGAGGCGGCCGTGGCCTGGCGGATCGGCTGGGTCAGGAAGGGCGCGCGCCACCCGGCATCGAGCACGAGGACTTCCAGTCCGGCCTCGCAGAGCAGGCGCGCGGCCCACCCGCCCGAAGCGCCTGCGCCTATGACAATCGCATCGAAACCTGCCGGGCGTTCCAGCACCTGGCGGGTGGAACGTACCGATACTTCGCTGAGGGTCTTGTCCGGGCTGGGCATGGGTTCCAGCTTCTCCCTTGGCACCGCGTTTGCTCGTTCCGCTGCAATGTGCAGCGACTATGCCAGCATGCATAGGGCTTTGGGAGGTAAATGCGTGACCGAAAAGAGCACGCAAATACGCGACAGGATCGGCTTTGGTACCGGCCATTTGAGCGCCCATATGGGGCGTTCCACTGCCGTGCGCCTTGTACATGCTGCGCTGGACGCCGGTCTGACCCATATCGACACAGCCCGCCTTTATGGTGAGGGTGCGGCTGAAGACCATGTCGGTGAGGCGCTCAGGGACCGCCGTGGCCAGGTCTTCCTGGTCAGCAAGGCTGGCATTCTTCCGGCCCGGAACTCATTTGCTCGCCGTGCCATCAACAAGGTGCTCACGCGCGGGCGGGGGCTCCCCGGTGGCGCCGCCATCCTGCCCAAGCCGAAATGGGCCGAGCCGCGCTTCGGTGCCTTCGGCCTGAAGGAACTGCGAGCGAGCCTCGACACCACGCTGGAAAAGCTCGGCACCGATTATCTCGATCTCTTCCTCCTGCATGAGGTCGAGCTGGCACACCTGAATTCCGGCGAAGTCATCGCCATGCTGGAGGAGTGGAAGAAGCAGGGCTCGATCCGTTTTTACGGGATCGCCTCAACCCCTGAGCAGACGCGCGAAATTCTCGATGACGGCGCGGAATTTCGTTATGTGCAGACAGCTGCCTCGATCTTCGACCGGAACGTGAAGGAATTCACGCGCGGCGATCACACACTGATCATCCATTCCTGGCTTGGCGCTGCCATGGCGCGTTTCCGCCGGGCCTTCGAGATGGATCCATCCATGGCCGACAAGGCCGCGCGTGTGCTCTACACCGATGTGCGCAAACCCGATCAGCTTGCCCAGTGCCTGCTTCAGCACGCGCTGGAGTCCAATCCTGGCGGCAAGGTGCTGTTTTCCACCAGCCATCCGGCGCGGATCATGGAGATGGTGCGCGCGGCCGAAAGCCGGGAGCTGACCCAGGACCAGCGCGTGGGCCTGGCTTGCGTCGCACGCACCGTGCGCACCATGACCGCCGACCAGGGCTGAACGCGACTGCGTACGCCTGGACACATGTTGTCCAATTTCCAATCCACCGCGGCTCGACCGCGGTGCCCATCTACCGACGGGAGTCCCTGGCCGCATGGACCCCGTGGTCAAGCCACGGGGACTCGCAGAAAGCGGCGCAAGGGGGCCCGGTTCAGTTATTCCGCCTCGCGTTCGAACAGGGTAATCCGCGTCAGCGGCTCTTCCAGCACGGCGTGGCCGCCGGCGGCCTTGCCCTCGATGAGGGCCTCGCCGGCCTGATGGAAACCAAGCGCTTCCAGCGCGGCGGTGATCTCGGCCTCCTTGCCAGCAGGGCAGGAAGGACGGATGAAGAGGACCTGGCTGTCATCGGTCAGGGCCGTAGGCAGCGCGCCCTCGATCAGCCAGCCACCGCCAAGTGTGGCGTCGATTTCGCTGGCTTCGGCGGCGCGCAGCCACGTCATGGTGTTTTCCGCCGCGCGCCAGTAGTCCGGGCCCTTGTAATCGATGACATCGCCGCGCCGATAGTAAAGCACGCGGCCCTCGCGCCGGTTCTCCCAGGCGGCGGCAGCATGGAAATGCACGCAGGTCAGCGCCGGGGCGTCGCCAAAGCCATGCTCGGCGGCATATTCATAAGCGCCGCGATAATCCTCGGACTTGATGTGATAGCGCAGTTCGGTGGCGGCCGAGCCGAAGGCGGCCAAGGCCAGTACGGCGCCGAGCCCGGTCATCGCCCAGCGCGGCTTCAGGCGTGAAAGGGCATAGCCCGCGCCCAGCGTGACCCCGATTACGCCCGGCAGGAGGATCTTGTTGGCCAGAAGCGGCTGGCGCAGGTGCAGTACGGCGATCACAAGCGGGAAAACCACGATCAGTCCGAGCAGGGTGAGCGCGAGGCCGCGCCGGCCGCTGATCCAGGCAATCGGAATGGAGAGCCCGGTAAGGCCATAGAACAGCGCCTCGAAGAGAATGGCCGGTTTGCCGAGCCCCGGAAACCCGGTGATGTTGCGCCAGAACCACTGGATATCGACGACGGAATTGTCCCCCGTCAGGCCCGGGAAAGTCCCCGTCGCGCTCGGCAGGACGATCAGCCAGGGCAGGGTGATCACAAAGAGGATCACGTTGCGGATCAGCCAGTCGCGCAGGAACTGCATGCGGTTTTCACCGAGCCACCCGGCTGCGAGGCTGGCAAAGCCGATGAGGCCCATCACAATCAGGCCCATGGCGTGGCTGTAGATCGCGATGGCTCCGCCAATGACATAGAGCGCGGCGTAGGTGCGGGGGCTATAGAGGTTCGGGCGGACATGGCCGATCCCGCCCCAGGCCGCCAGGATCAGGCCGAAGACGAGATAGGGATACATCCGCGCATCCTGGCTGTAATAGATATGCCCCGTGGCGAAGGCGAAGAGCAGGCCGGTGAAGATCGCCGCGCGGGCTGAGGCCACATCGCGCGTCGCCAGCAGGATGGCAGCCACCGAGAGCGAGCCGAAGGTGGCCGCGGGCACGCGGGCATGGGCTGGGTTCGGGTCGATCTGTTGCCAGATCCACTGGATCACCCAGGTCAGGTTCGGGTGGTTGTCGATATTGCCCCAGACGATGGTGCCAAGATCGAGCCGGGCAAAGCCCAGCGTGACGGCCTCGTCCATCCAGATCGGCGCACCGCCGAGATTCCAGAACCGCATCACCGTGCCCGCCAGCGTGATCGCGACGAACCAGATCCACCAGCCTTTCAGCGGCGTATCGCTCGTATCGAGGAAGCCCTTTGCGCGCGCTTCGAGATCTGCCAGTCGCCCCATCTCTCCCATCCCCACCTTTGTTATTGCGCCGCCTGCGGCAGCGATCCGGCCGTGTAGCCGAGGGTTTCCATCATTGTGCTGAAGCCGTCCGGCAGCTCGGCGAGTTGGCCGGGCGTGAGGCTCGCGCGCCCGCGCCCGATCGAGTCCGGCGTGATCGGCCGGGTGACGGCGGCATGGTGGGCGTGGCGCCCGACATCGGCGAGCTTTTCCGGCACGCGGATGAGGTGTTCGGGCTCGAAATCCATGTCGGCCCAGTCGAAGATCTGGCGGAAAATCGCCTCGGGCTGGCTCACCAGGTCTTCATAGGCAATGGTGAGCGGCGCGCGGCGGGCGCGTTTCAGGTGCTTCATGCAGGCGGTGTTGGCGTCGATCCAGCGCTGGCCGGAATCGCGGATATTGCGCATGTCGGCCTTCACCTGCGAGGCCACGACATCGAGGCCATCGCGCTTCAGGTACAGATAGTACGCATCCGGATAGGCCTTCACGATTTCCTTCAGATAGACCGTGTTCCACGGGGTCTTGTCGCCCCAGCGCGCTTCGGTGAAGCCGTGCTCGCGGGCCATGAAGGCATAAAACTCATTGTAGAAATGATGCACCGTGCGGGCCTCCTTCGGCGCGCTTTCCAGCGCTTCGGCGAAGGGGGACAGGCTTTCGATCTCGAAATCCTCGCGGTGGGGATGACGGTCGATGAAGGCGCAGGCGAGCCAGACCCGCTCGCGCCATGTGAGGCCATGCCATTTCGGCCAGCGCGCCAGGATCTCGCCGAACACATAGGTTTCCGGCGGGATATAGATCTGGCCGGACGCCATCAGCACGCGGCGGGTCAGCGTGTTGCCCGAGCGCGGGGCGCCGATGATGAACAGGGGCTGGGTCGAGCTTGCCATGGATCAGGAGGCCTTCTCTTGGTGGCGGCGGCGCCGGTGATAGCCGGTCCATTTGCGCGCCGCAGTGAGGGGGGAGGCGGTGACGGGACCGCGCCTTGATGTGGTGCCGGGATCAGAGACGAAAGCCTCCAGCCGGGCCGGAACAGATTGGGTGGCATAGGTCTCGATGCACCAGGCGCGCGCCCGTTCTGCGGCCTCGCGCGCGCCGGGCAGGTCGGCGCGGATGCTGTCGAGCATGCCGGCGACCTGCGACGGCGCGCAGTAGAGCGCATGCTCGCCGAATGTGGCCTTCAGGCCGGGATCGAGAATACAGCGCACGCCCAGCAGCATGGCCTCGGCCACTGTCCGCCCGAAAGTCTCGGTCCAGCGCGAGGAGTGGAAATAGGAAAACACGTCCAGGCTGTCGAGGAAGTCCACGACCGGCTCGGCATTGAAGGGCAACACGTCCCAGGCCGAGACATCCACGCCCATTTCCTGAAAGAAGATGGCATCGGTGCCCATTGTGCGGATGCGGATGTGCGGGCCGGCCGGCAGGCTGGCGGCAATGTCGGCGCCCGTATCGCCCCATTTGTCGGCATGCGGACGGCCATGGCGCCCGACCGTGAGATCCGGACCGGTGAGTTTCTCGCGTTTCGGCGCCCAGTCCTCGATATGGAACGTGTTCGGCCAGTCCTGGCTGGCGAGGCGCAGGAAGGGGGCGAAGCTGCGGAACTGCGCCCGGCAGATGCCGGAGATCGGCGCCCAGAGCGGGCTCACCCCGAACTGCTCGCGGATCCGGCACTGGATGGCGAAGGGATCATAGTCCAGCGCGCCATCGCCCTTGAACGGCGCCTGGTGGCAGACAATGACCGAGTTGCCGGCCTCCACGGTGATCGGGTTTTCGACCCCAACCTGGAAGGGCTGGGGATGATGGAAGAAGGCGATGCGCGCGCGCGCCGTCTCACCAGCGGAGATGCGCGTCACACCATCGAGATCGAACAGGGCTTCCAGCTTCGGGTTGGGCGTTTCCTCCGGCAGGAAAAAGCCGCGCCCCTCGACGAAATGGAGCCCGATGGTCAGCCCCGCCGCGGCCAGCGTGCGCACATCGCTGTCCACAGCTGTCGCCGTTCCGCCCATGAAGCGCGGATCGACCAGGATCAGGGCGTCGTATCGGGTGGCGGTCAAGGCGTGTCCCAAAGGCTTGAACGGTCGGAAAGTCTGGCAGGGAGTCTAGCAAACCCCATGCCTTCCCGACAGCGGCGCATCATTCGGCCGGCGCGCTTTTTTGCTTGCGGTCAAACAGCTCGCGTGCCTCGCCGATCAGTTCGCGGACAAAGGGCCGGAAGAGGAGCAGCATGCAGGCAAGGTATGCCGCCACGCCGGCCGGCACCAGCACGCCAAGCTGGCCATAGCTCGGCAGGGTGGCGATGGCCGGGAGATATTCTTCCAGCGCCAGGATGGTTGCGGCCATGCCAAGGGTAGAGATCACGGTCGGTGCCATGACGCGCAGATAGTCCATGATGGGCATCTTCATGTGGCGCAGGGTCTGGGCCTGGTAGGGCAGGTACATGGCGACATTGGCGATCAGATAGGCCGCCGACAGCGCCGTGATCGAGCCGAGATGAATGCCGATCGCGAAGGCGACGAGGAAGGCAAACATCCGCGCGATCACCCAGTAAAGCAGCACATCCGACTTGCCGAGCGATTTCCAGAGCACATTGGACGGGCCCGACAGGGTCTGGATCACGCCGGCAAAGGCGAGGATGGAGAGCACCGGCACCACCGGCTTCCAGTCCGGGCCGAACACCAGCGCCACGAAGGGCTCGCTGACCAGGGCGAGGCCCGCCATCATCGGGATGGCCACGCCGCCGAGCACGGAAATGGATTTCAGATAGACCAGCTTGAGTCGCTCGGTCTCATGCTTGATCGAGGACATGGCCGGATAGAGCGCGAAGCCGGCGCCGAGCGAGAGGGAACTCACCGGCACCAGCATGATCTGGTAGGCGCGATCATAAAAGCCGAGCGGGGCGGCGCCGAGGAACCGGCCGACCAGGATGGAATCGGCCTTGCGGTTCACGAAGGTGATGAAGGCTTCCCCGGTCAGGCGCAGGCTGAAGGGCAGGACGGCGGCAATCTCGGAGAATTTGTAAATCAGGCGGATCGGTGCGCGCTGGAAGAGGAAGGCGCCTGCGAGCTTCACGACATAAAGCGAGATCTGCTGAGCCACGAGCGCCCAGACGCCGTATCCGCGCAGGGCCATGACGATCACGATGATGGAAGAGACCACTGTGGAGGCAAACTCGATCAGCGCAATCGCGCCGAAGCGGAAATTGCGCTGCAGCCAGGCCATGGGCACCAGAAAGGCGCAATGCATCAGCAGGATGACGGCCAGCACTTCCGTCAGCGGCTCGACAATCGGCTGGTTGTAGAAGGCCGCGATGGCCGGCGCGGCGAAATAGGTCGCGGTGGCCACCGTCACCCCAAGGCCGATATTGGTCCAGAAGGCCGAGGACCAGAAGGCCGGCGAGGGCGCATCATCGCGCACCAGCGCGGCGGAAATGCCCAGATCGTTGAACATGGTGAAAGCGGCGACGAAGGTCATCGCCATGCCGACATAACCGAACTCGGCCGGAGAGATCAGGCGTGCCAGGATCGGCAGCAGGATGGCGAGCTGCAGCACATTCTTGAACAGCGTCACCGCGACATTCAGCGTCGCGCCATTCACGGTCTTGCGAGCCAGATCGCTCATGCCTCATCCTCGCTTGCGGGGGCACATGGCCGCCCGGCACATATTTCGCACACCCGCTTGCAGATACAATCTGCATGGGGATGTTCCCTCGAAGGTGTTCTTTGCAAGTCTCGTACAGGTTTTGCAGGTAGGGCGGTAAGCGAGTGGGTGATTTGTATGCGAATGGGGCGATCAGGGAGCAGATCATGGCCGGAACGGTAAGTGTCATCCTGGCGACCTATAACCGGGTCGACCTGATCGCCGAGACGCTGGAGTCCCTGCTTGCACAGACCCGCATGCCCGACCAGATTATCGTTGTCGACGATGGCTCGACCGACGGCACCGGCGATGTGGTCCAGCGCTATGGCGAACACCTGACCTATCTGCGCAAGGAGAATGGCGGCAAGGCGAGCGCGCTCAATCTCGCCATGGGCCAGATTACCGGCGACTATCTCTGGATCTGCGACGACGACGACCTGCTTGAGCCCGATGCCTGCGCGCGTCTGGCCGGCGCGCTCGATGCTGATCCTGAATTGGGATACGCAGCCGGGCGACATGAGGACTTCATTGTCGATCCTGCGACGGGCGAGCAGGTGATCAAGGCGCCGGGCTACTGGCGCGCCTCCACGCCGGAGGAACTGTTTCCGGACCTTCTGGATGGCTGTCACATCTTCCAGCCGGGCCTGATCGTGCGCCGTTCTGTGTATGAGGAACTCGGCGGCTTCAACCCCGTCCTCACCCGCGCGCAGGATTATGAGATGCTGCTGCGCATCGCGCGGAACTATCGCGGCAGGCTGTTCCCCGAGCGGGTCTATCTCCACCGCGAGCATTCCGGCGCGCGCGGGTCGGCGACCGAGCGGTTTTCCACCGAAGAGAGCAATGCGAAATGGATCAAGTTCCACCGCATGATCTTCGAGCCGCTGCTGGCCGAGCTTCCCGATGAACGCCTGCTGGCGCCGGATGTCTGGGCGCGCCCGGATGTGGCGCTGGTGAAGGACAGGGTGGCAGAGCTGAAACGTGCGCGCGTTTATGCCCGCCATGTGATGTGGCCGGAAGCATTGGACGCCATGGTAAAAGCCGCGCGTCTGCACACCGATATTCCGCTGACAGAGTTCGAGCAGGACCTGGTGCTCGGCGCGACGGGATACAATTTCGGCTGTGCGCCGCTCTATGAGGATGCCGAGATCCGCGCCCGCGCGCTGGCGCTGAAATCCATCTCGCCGATTGGCAAGGCGCTGGCCGGCCTGCTCGGACGCTCACTGCACTGGCGGATCAAACAGGCTGCCGGCGAGCGCAAGCTCGGCCTCGCGGCGAAGCTGACGGGCTTTGTGGCGCAGACCCGGGTCTGATCAGGCCCGGTGCTCGGGCATGCGCAGGGCGGGGTAGCGCGCCTGCAGCGATTTCGCCCCGCCCAGAAGGCACCCCAGAATGAAACGCTTGCCGGGCATCTCGACCCAGCGGTGCAGGGCGAGGGCTGTGGCGATCACCACACCAATGGCGATAAAAACTGCCGCCCAGGGGTGCACGCCGATCTCGTGCAGCCAGTGCAGATAGACCATGCCCGGGCGCTCATGGAAGAGATAGAGCGGATAGGAGGCGAGCCCGATGGCCAGCACAGGTGGCCATGTGAGCGGCCTTAACAGCCGGCTGCGCATCAGGAAGAGCGCGAAGGGCACCCCGATCATCACCAGCATCACCGCTTCGCGCGGTGCGCTGTCAGCGATGCCGAACTCGCCCGGAGCGATGGAGAGGATCGGGCCGATGAGCAGGGAGGCCGCCCCGGCCAGTCCGGCGGTGATCAGGGCAGGGTTGGCTCCACCCGCGCGCCATTTCCAGGCCACGAGGCCGAGCGTGAACCAGCCGAGCATGTCCGGCTGCAGGACTAGGGCGAGCGCCCATGTGCCTGCGGGAAAGCCGCCGACAATCTGGCTGAAGCTGTCAAGCGCGAGCGCGGCGGTCTGCAGGCCGGCCCAGATCCAGAGAAACCAGCCGCGCGGGCTGAGCCAGAAGGCGAGGGCGATGAGGGCGTAGAACCGCACCTCGCACCAGAGCGTCCAGTAGACGCCTTCCACCCAGCGCGGCATGTCGCTCTGCTCAATGCCGAGCACACTGGCCGTGATATCGGGCGGGACGAAGAAGATGGAGGAGAAATACTCCACCGGCGTTACCTGCCAGCGCGCGACATTCTCATAGACATAAGCCACGCCCGAGGCGTTGATGATGAGCGTCGACAGCGTCGCGCAGACCAGCATGGCCGGCCAGAGGCGCGCGGCGCGGCGCACGGTGAAGTCGAGCAGGCCCGTGGCCCGCTCCAGCGTCATCATGATGACGAAGCCGGAGATCAGGAAGAAGAGCTGGACCCCGACCCCGCCGGCGAGCTGGATCGGCAGGAAGGTCGCGAGTGCGTCGCCATGCTGGTAGAGGGTCGGTTCGAACTGTGGCTCGGCCCAGCGGGCGAAGAAGTGGTAGGCGACCACGGAGAGCGCCGCGAGCCCGCGCATGCCATCCAGCACATCCAGGCGCTCAGACGAGGCCGCGTTTATGCTGGTGACAGGTGTTGCGGTCATGCGAGGCTCAGAACTGGTGGTCCAGATACTCCAGATAGTCCACCAGGGCCTCGGTCACGCGCGGATCCTCGATGCTGGCCGGCGGCATGTAGCTGCCCGGCGCAAAGCCCTGCGGATCGTTCAGGAAAGCGATCAGGCTCTCGCGGTCCCAGCGGCCATTCTTGGCGCTGAGGCCGTCGGAATAGCCCTGATAGGCGGTGTCGGCGATCCGGTCCCCGAAGATCTTGTTGAGGCCCGGGGCTTTCTCATCGTCGCCCACCTGGAAGGAGTGGCACTCGGTGCAGCGGTCCATGATTGTGTCGAGATTGGACTTCACGCGGGCCGGATAATCGGCCTCTGCCAGCCAGGCCTCGAACCGCGCACCTTCATCCACGCGCTGCATGGCGGTCAGGAAAATGAGTTCGGAATTGTCGGTCCACAGGACGATACGGCCATCGGTGTGCTGGTGCACATAGCGGATGCGCGAGCCGATTTCGATCGGTTCGGCATAGATCGCCTCATGGCCTTCCAGCCGGATGCGATAGAGCGTCTGGGCCGCCAGCGAGCCGACCAGAAGGTCGCCGTCCCAGCTTTCGTCGAAGCCCTGGACATAGGCCATGCCGGAGACCGCCACGGAGGGCACCCAGGAGAAGATCGGCTTGTGGAAATTGTCCTGGCGGCCATAGGAGAGCGAGTGCGGGATCGGCGTGCCGCGATAGGTCGTGCCGTAGCTTTCCAGTGGCCAGCCATAATTGGCGCCATCATCGATGATGTTGAGCTCATCGCCGCCGCGCGGGCCATGTTCGGCGATCAGCACCGTGCCATCAGGCAGGGCAGCGACACCCTGGGCGTTGCGGTGGCCCATGGAGAGGATGCGGCCTTCGCCGGTTTCCATGTCCACGGTGATCATCTTGCCGTACATGGCGTCGGGGTTCTGGGCGATGCCCGGGCCGACCGAACGCATGCCGTCGAGGTGGAAGTCCCCGCTTTCGAAGATGATAGTGGACGGCGCCTGGAACACCATGCGGCCGCCGGCCATGTGGCCTTCCATGGCCAGATGCTCTTCCTTGAAGGGCATGCACGGCTCAGTGCGGAAGAAGACGTTCCAGTCCTCGGCCGTGGCGCTCACCGTGTCGATATCGGTGGAGCCTTCCGGCAGGGCGAGCTTGGCCAGCGTATTGGTGTAGCAGGCCGCGTCGGGGTGGTATTCGGTATAGGAGGCGACCAGGTACGGGCCGGAAGGGGCCTCGACATACATCAGGTCATTGTAGCGCAGATAGCCGCGATGGAAGGTGAACTGCGCGAAATCGGGATTGTCGCGCAGGGCCTGGTATTCCTCGCGATTATTATCCGGCGCGGCGACGCTGGTCTCGCGCACATCGTCCGGTCCGGTCGAGGCGTAGATCTTGCCATTATAGGCCAGCACCAGGACATCATCGCCCATGGAGGTGAGGCCGCCGCCATTCTGGCTCAGCGGGTTCTGGTCATGGCTGTCGCGCCCGGTGGGGATGACAGCGACTTCCGAACCGAGCCGGATCAGGGATGAGTTGTAGATGGTCGCCTGCAGCGGCGGGGTCGGCCCGCCCTGGAAGAACATGTGGTCGAGCTTGTTGGTGACCTTGGCGAACAGGGGATAGGCCGGCCCAACTTCTCGTTCCCCGGACACAAAGCCCAGGAAGAAGATGAAGCCGAGAAAGCCAAGCGCCACGAGGCCGGCGGCTGAAAGCTGCATCCAGATCGGGCGCGATCGCACCCAGTTCCAGCCATTGAGAGCCCAGCCCGGAAGCCAGCTCTTCTTGTCCTGCGTGGGCGTGTCGCTCATGACCCCTGGTCCTTAACTCTACTCGTTCAGCCCCGGTGAGGCAGCCTATTCGGCTGCCTGCTGTTCCGGCTGCGGTGCAGCCTTGCGGCCCGAGGCCGGCATGGTCAGCGGTGGCACAGTCGGCGAGGCCACATCGGTGGTGCCCGATGCCAGGCTGTCCATCAGCATCTTGGCCATGCGGTTGCCATCGCGGATGGCGTAATTGGTGCCGCGGTCCATCGGATAGATCTGGCTGAAATTGCACATCAGCACGCCCGGGCACGGGGTTTCGTGCGGGACCAGCTTGTTCTCTTCAAAGCCGATATCGACGATGTGCTGGGCATTGCGCATGCGGAACAGGCCATCGTCGATGATCTGCGACGGATCGAAATCCGGGAACATCTTCTTCAGCTCGGCATACCAGAGGGCTTTCAGCTCTTCTTCCGGCATCGACATGTATTTGTGCTCCGGCGGGATATAGTCGCCGATATAGTAGATGTGGTTGCCGTCGAAATTCTCCGTCCCAATCAGGGCGGTGAAGGACAGGAACACCACGAAGGGCGAGTTCGGCGTGTTGATATTGTGCCAGTAGAAGTCGGTGATCTTCTGCGGCGTGCAGAACGACAGCACCGCGGCATCGAGATAGTCCACCGAGCGGATCTTCTCGAAATAGGTCGGGTCGACGCTCTCATAACCGGCGATCATCTTAGCGAGCACATTGGACGGCACGGTGGCCAGCACGCGGTCGAAGACCTGTTCCTCGCCGCCCTTCAGGGTGACGACGACCTTGCCGGTGGCGTCATCATGATGAAGCTTGTCGATGAAGGAGTTGAAGCGGATCTCGGTGCCGGCTTCGCGGACCGGGGCCTCCAGCGCCTCGATCACGGTCTTGAAGCCGCCGTCGAAATAGCCCAGCGCCTCGCCGCCCAGCTTGGCATCGCGCGAGTCCACGCGCTGCAGCACGCGGCCCCAGAGCCAGGACATGGTGACCTTGTCATAATAGCGGTCGAACTTGCCGCGCAGCAGCGGTTCCCAGATCACGTCGGTGACCGCGCGGCCGGCATATTTGCGCAGCCATTCAAGGGCGGTGGTTTCCGACAGCTTGCGCCAGTTGCGTTCGCGCTGCAGCCACAGAACGGTGACGCCGGCGCGGATGCGGTCGAAGAAGCTGATCGGGGTGAACTTGATCAGGTCGATCGGGCTTTCCATCGGGTAGAGCTTGTCGCCGTAATAGGTCGACACCGAGGATTTGTGGTAGGTCAGCTTGTCGGTCAGGCCCAGTTCCTCGACCATGGCGAGGATGAACTCGTCGGTCTTGTAGAGGAAGTGATAGGCCTGCTCCATGCGGTAGCCGGCCAGTTCGTAGCCCGCCGCGAGGCCGCCGAGGCGATCGCTGGCTTCGAACACGGTGACGTCAACGTCTTCCTTGGCGAGCTGGTAAGCAGTGGTGAGGCCGGTGAGGCCGCCGCCGATAATCCCGATACGAGGCTTGGTCATTGGTCTGTTCCCTGGAAAGTCTGTGTCTGGAGGATGTCGTCAGGCGGGCGCGCCGCTTACTTTGCGGAAGGTGATCTTCGAGTTCAGGATGTACTGGATGATGAACACGACCGGCAGCGATACGATCTTGCCGATATTGCCGCCGAGCTGTTCGGTGACGGCGAAGTTCTCCACCATGAAGTGCTGAACCGCGAGAATGACCCCGTAGCCGGCCAGGTACCCGATCAGGCAGACAATGCAGAAGCTGAGAAAGCGGATCAGCGCATAGTCGTTTGTCTTGAAATTGTGCCGGGCATTGACGACGAAACTGAACACGATGGCCGTGGGAACGGAGATCGACTGGGCGGCGAGCTCATTGCTCATCGCCATGCCGCCGATCTGCACCGTGTCGGGAAAGACGAAATTGTACAGGATGAAATAGAGCACGACGTCGATGGCGCTCGCCATGCCGCCGATGAAGAAATACTTCAGCAGTGTTTCGTGCTGTTGATACAGCCCCATCAGCTTGGCCATGAGGCCTTCACCGGCCGCCGGTTGTGCGTCTTGACTGGACATGCTTCCAAACTCCCACCACGGCCCTCGCCGCATCCGTTCGTCAGCAGTCAGGCCCTTTGATCCCCGTGCCCTTCCAGGCGATTTACGGTGACAGCCGAGCCCGGCTGCGTCATTGCGATTCCACTGACAGGCGAGTCCGGCTTCGGGTTTTCCCAGTTTTGGAAACGGCTGTCTTCCTGAGCGTGTGGAGCAAGCCCCGTGCCGCTTGGCCGGGACTTGCCGTATCTTTTTGTGTCAGGCTTGGACGCTCTGGCTGCGGCGCACCCGGAAAACGCTGGGGAACTTGGTCCGGCCCCAGACGAAGGCGCCGGTGGCCACATAGTTCCACACCACGGTGATCAGGGCGCCGGCGACGGCCGGGACGAAGACCGAGAGGCTCGGATAGTCCCGGTGCAGAGCGTTCGCGACACCGACATTGCCAAGGATGCCGACCGAGCACAGCGCGGCGAAGATGAAGAAGCCCGCATAGAACTTCGCGCCTTTCAGCTGCCGGTCGGAATAGGTCACCATATTGTTGACCGTGTAGTTGAAGCCCATGGCCACGATGGTGGCGATCAGCTGGGCGTTCACGAAGGAGCCCTCACCGAGAATGGCCAGCATCGGGAAGAGCACCGCCAGGTGCACCAGGATGCCGATCGAGTTGATGAAGGCGAAGGAGAGGAAGCGTGCCGGCAGTGGCATGAAGGTGCTGATCTTCTTCTCGATGAAGAACAGGAAGAACTCGTACATCACCTTGTTGTCGAGCTTGGACTCGCCATGCTGGCGCTCGCGAAACTTGAACGGCACTTCCACCACGCGCGGGCGCGGCTTGGCCGAAACGATGACATCCATCAGAACCTTGAAGCCGAGCTCTGACAGTTCCGGCAGGGCGCGGCGGACCACGTCGCGGCGCACGACGAAGAAGCCGGTCAGCGGATCGGTCATCTTGAGATTGAACACCAGGTTCGACAGCTTGATGCCATTGTTCGAAATCGCGACACGTGTGGCAGACGACAGGCCGTCGGCGCCATCCTCGCGCAGGAAGCGGCTGGCCGAGACCACATCGGCCTCGCCGTCGCGCACCTTTGCATACATGTCGGGCAGCACGCTTTCATCGTGCTGGAGGTCGCCATCCATCACCGCGACCACATCGGCGGAGGCGGCCAGGGCGCCCTCGACCACTGCCGAGGCCAGGCCCCGGCGGTTGTGGCGCGAAATCAGGCGGATGCGGTGGTCTTCGCGGGCAATCGAGCGCACGACATCGGCCGATCCGTCCGGGGAGGAATCGTCCACGAAGATCAGTTCCCAGGAAATATCCTTCAGCGTCTCGCTGAGACGGCGGACCATCTCGGGAATGTTTTTGCTCTCATTGTAGGTTGGCACAACCACCGTCAGCTCGGTCTTTGTGCCAGTCTGCGCCACTGCCATCGCGAAATTCCCAAACACCCATTGGCCGTGCGCCTGTGCACGGTCTCCTGTCAGGCCCTGCATGCCAAAAACTTGCCAGACCGGTCCACGTCCACCTCTTACATTTCCCGACCAGGCGTGAAAGGCATAGTCTTTTCGCGCGATACGAGAGGCCCGGTGCGAGTTTTGCTTGATTTTGTTGCAATGCCGGTAATGTGCCGGTGGATCAGTAGAGAGGGTGTCTCGTGACGGCACGCATCACAGTCATTGTACCTGCCTACCGGGCAGCCGGACTGGTCGGCGACGTGATCGATTCCGTCATGGCACAGACAGAGCCGTGCAACCTGATCATTGTCGACGATGCCTCGCCCGATGACACGGTGGCAGTCGCCATGGCCCATGCGGCCGGCAATCCGCGCGTGACGGTGCTCGAGCAGGGTGTGAACCAGGGCCCGGCGGCCGCGCGTAACCGCGCGATCAATGCCTGCGAGACCGAATGGGTCGCCCTGCTGGACGCCGATGACCGCATGGCGCCCGAGCGCATGGCCCGCCTCCTCGCATTGGCAGAGGAGCATGGCTGGGATTTCATCGCCGACGACCTTGTACGTGTGCAGGACTGGAACGCCATCGAGACCGGACACCGCCACTGGGTGGATGAGGATTTCGGCGCAATCGACCTTTCGCTGGAACGCTTTGTCCGCGAGAATCTTTATGATGTATGCGGACATGGCCGCGAGCTGGGGTTCATCAAGCCGATGATGCGTTTGAGCGCGATCCGCGAACACGGACTGTACTATCGCGAGGATATGCGCCTGGGCGAGGACTTCGACCTTTACGCGCGCGCGCTCATCGCCGGTGTGCGCTTCGGCCTGGTCGATCCGCAGGGCTATTATGCCTTCGATACGCCGGGCTCGCTGTCCAGGCAGCACAAGGGCAGCGATCTCAAGGCGGTATGGCAATCCTCGCGCGCGCTGTGGCAGACGCCGGGTCTGCCGGCCGGTGCGCGCGCGGCCCTGCGCGATCACATGATGCTGTCGCACAAAAAATGGGCATGGGTGCGCCTCATCGAAGCCAAACATGCCCGCAATCCCATCGAAGCTGTAAAAGCTTTCATGGCGCCGCCGCCTGTCGTGGGTGAACTGATTGCCCGGCTGCGCGAGCATTTCAGCGGGACGGGGGAATCGGTGCGCGCGCGAGGGGAACCGGCTTGAGACGGAACAAAACTGCGGCAAGATACACTTCTGGCCAGCGGGCTGGCAAAACGTTAAATCCTTGTGAGAGTGTAGTTCTCGCAAGATCAGAGAGAAGGTTGGGGTGATCCGGACGGCAATGTTCAAACTGCGTGATTGGGTCGATTCGGGCTGGCAGAGCGCCAAGTCCGGCTGCTTTGCGGCCTATGACCGTGTGCGCGAGTTCCTGATCGACCTGGACGCGCAGACCCGTCCGGAGCGCGGGCGCGCACGTACGCGTCCTGCCAAGACCAGCAAGTCCCGGCCCGATCCCAACGCCCTGCCGCCGCGCAAGACCAATGTTCCCGCCGATACACGCGTCTATGCCGTGGGCGACATTCATGGCCGGGCCGACCTGCTCAAGCGCCTCATGGAGCTGATCCACGAGGATGTCGCCAACTCCGAGGAATCGCGCGTGGTGCTGATTTTCCTCGGCGACTATGTCGACCGCGGGTTCCAGTCCAAGGATGTCATCGACTATCTGCTCAGCGACGAGCTGGCGCGCTATGAGACCTATTATCTGAAGGGCAATCATGAAGCCGCCTTCGAGACCTTCCTGGCCGACTCTTCCTTCGGCCCGCAATGGGCGAAGTTCGGCGGGGCGGAAACGCTGATGTCCTATGGCATCCAGCCGCCGCGCGCGAAGACCATCACCAGCGAGTGGGAAACGGTCTGTGCCCAGCTCAACCACCAGATCCCGGTCGAACACCGCGCCTTCCTCAGTTCACTGAGCCTTTACGCCACGCTCGGCGACTATGTCTTCGTGCATGCCGGTTTGCGCCCCGGGCTGCCGCTGGACCAGCAGGCCGAGAAGGACATCCTGTGGATCCGCGAAGAGTTCCTGAAAGACGATGGGGCTTTTGACAGGGTTGTGGTTCATGGCCATACGCCGATCTCCGATCCGCACCATGACTTCCGCCGGATCGGCATCGATACCGGTGCCTATCTGACCGGCAAACTCACCGCGGCCTGCCTGGTCGGGTCCGAGGTGAAATTCATCACGACATGAAGAGAGGGACGAACAAGATGAAACTAGCAGCGACACAACTCAAACGCTGGGTGGCTGCGCTGTTCGGCGTTCTGATCCTGGCCGCGTGTCAATCCGGGACGGTACCGTCGGGCACGGTCGATCAGGCCGGTCCGGCCATACAGCAGGAAGCGGGCGTCTACCGTCTCGGTAATGGCGACTCGCTGCGCGTGAACGTGTTCGGCGAGCCGGAACTGTCGGGCGATTATGCCGTGGACGGAACGGGGGCCATCTCAATGCCCCTGATCGGTACAGTCCATGTCGAGGGCATGACCATTGTCGAGTTCCAGGAGGAGATCGAGAACCGTCTGGCCGGGGATTATCTGGTCGAGCCGCGCGTCAGTGCCGAGGTCACCAATTTCCGGCCCTTCTACATTCTCGGCGAGGTCAACCGGCCCAATGAATACGCCTATACGTCGGGCCTGACGGTGATGAATGCCGTGGCCGCTGCGGGCGGGTTTACCTATCGCGCCAACCGCAAGGAGGTGTTCATCCGCAGCGCAGGGGAAACAGATGAGCGCCGCGTCACTCTGACCACCACCACGAAGGTGGAACCGGGCGATACAATCCGCATCGGAGAGCGCATCTTCTGATCGCCTTTGCAGCACGGTGATAACAACCCCGTCAGGCCGGACCTGGCGGGGTTCTTTGTTTGTCGCCGCGTGGTAATAGTTAACAAATCTGAAGAGAAAAATTCCCTTTTTGGGAGAATTCTTCGCAAAGAGCTTACGGATGTGGGCGAAAAGGAACACACGTGTTCTAATCCGCCCGCGCAAATTAGAGTAAACAGGCGTTGTGACTTATGGTTTCGCTTGACTCTCCATTTTGCAACAGGCCTCTGAAGAGGTGGGGTGGACGTGACGCATCGGCTGGCATGCGAATTGAACGTGCCGGAGAAGTTCTGCAGACGTCCGCCTCTGATACGCGGCGCGGCGACCTCACGAGGGGATTAAAAATGGCATCCACGAAGATGATGACGGTTGTCGGCGGCGCTCTGGTCGCGACAGGCTTTGCTGGCGCTTGCGGCCAGGAGCAGAACAACAACTTCTTCCAGCGAGACCGATACGAAGCCGTGACCGACCGTTACCAGGTGGCGTTCGATCCCGAGCCTGTTCGTCTTGGCACATTCGCCCTGAACTCCCAGCTGGGGCTCGGCGCGGAAAGCAATGACAACGTCTTCGCCGATGCGATGAATGAGCAGGATGACCTCTTGCTCCGGATCGCGCCGATCGTGGACCTGCGCTCGGACTGGTCGCGCCATGAGTTCGGCGTGCGCGCCGAAGCCACCCATAACGAGTACAACGACCTTTCCAGCGAGAGCACGACGGATGTCCGCGGCGAGCTGCGCGGCCGGCTGGATCTTGCCCGCGGCCTGGATGTCAGCGGCACCGTCTTCGGCAGCGACGAGACAGAGCCACGCTATTCGGTGGCCAATCTCGACGTCTTCGAGGAGCCGATCAGCTTCACCACGGCCGGCGCTCGCGGCGTGGCCCGCTTCACGCGCTCGCGCTTCCGGGCCCGTGCGGAGTATCAGTATACCGATTACAGCTATGACGATGTCCCGCTGGTCGGCGGCGGCAGCCAGAGCATGAGCAATCGCGACTATTCCTATCAGCGCCTGCAGGGACGTGTGTCCTATGCCGTGACGCCGGACTTCGCCATTTTCGGCCAGGCCGAAACCAGCGCGCGCGATTATGACGAGATGGCCTTCGTGGGTGGCATGATGGAAAGCCGCGATGCGGATGGCTATGCCGTTCAGGCCGGCGCCGATTTCGAGCTGCCCATCCTGCTGCGCGGCGATGTGGCGATCGGCTATCTGGAAGACACCAAGGACTCCGATGTCTTCGCCGATGTCTCGGGCCTCTCGGTGGAAGCCGATGTGCAATGGTTCCCCACGCGCCTGACCACGGTGAATTTCGATGTCTCGCGCCGGGTGATCGATCCGGGCCTGGCCACTGCCGGCAGCGCCACGGCGCTTGATTATGGCGTGCGCGTCGACCACGAGCTTTACCGCAACATCCTCCTGTTCGCCGAAGCCGGTCGCAATGACCGCGAATATGAAGACATCGACCGCGATGACGAGCGCCTGGAGCTGGGCTTTGGCGCGACCTACAAGATGAGCAAGCGCATCCACTTCGACGGCTATTTCGAACGTATCGAGCGTGACAGCACCAATCCCAACGGCAATTTCGAGCAGAATGTGTTCGGCCTGGCCGTCCGCATCTTCCCGTAACCCCTAGGGCCCCACCTCGCTTCAAGGAGCCAAGGACGTGAACAAACAGACCCGCTTCGCCATGCCGCGCTCGGTGCCCTTTGCAGGGCGGCCGACGGCTGTCGTCCCCGGTCAGGATGGACTTGTGGATATCAAGGCCATTCTGACGGCGGTGCGAAAGCGGTTCTTCCTGGCCACTTTCACCTTCATCCTCACCTTTGCGGTGATCGCGGCCTATACGCTGCAGCAGACACCGATCTACCAGACCCAGACGCGTCTCATGCTCGATACGCGTGCGGGCAACGATATCGATCTCGGCTCCATGTTCTCCGGGCTCGCGCCGAACACGGCGATCATCGATACCGAGCTGGAAGTGATGCAGTCGGAGACCATGCTGTCCAAGGTCGTCGATGAACTCGACCTGACCCAGTATCCGGAGTTCAACTATACCCTGCAGGAACCCTCGGGCCTCAAGGCCATGATCAACGAGGTGAAGGGCAGCATTCTCGATCTCATCGGCATGGGCGGTGATGAGGAAGTCGAACAGGTCCAGATGACCCCGGAAGAACAGCAGGAAGCCCTGCATGACTTTGCGACCTGGCGCCTGCAGTCCGCGATCAGCGTGAACCGGCTCGGCCCGACCTATATCATCGATATCCGCGCCCGTAGCGAAGACCCGCAGCTGGCCGCCTTGATCGCCAATGCCGTGGCGGACCAGTACATTGTCGAACAGCTCGAAGCCAAACTCCAGGCCGCGCGCCGGCAGAATATCTGGCTCAGCGAGCGCCTTGAGGACCTGCGCACCGAGGTCAATGACAAGGAGAGCGAAGTCGAGGCCTTCCGCCGTGACACCGGCCTGCTTGTCGCCCAGGGCTCGACCCTCACCGAACAGCAGATCAACGACCTTTCCCGCCAGCAGAGCCAGCGCCGCTCTGTCCTCTCGGAAGCGGAATCGCGGCTCAGCGATGTGCGTGTCCGGATGAATTCCGGCAGTGGCGTGGACTCCATCGCCGAAGTGCTCGGCTCTCAGGAAATCTCCGACCTGCGCCGTCAGCAGGCGGAAGTTCAGCGTCGCGCGGCCGACCTGGCTACCCGCTACGGCCCGCTCCACCCCGAGCGTGTAGCTGTGAATAACGAGCTCGCCGATGTGCGCGCCTCGATCGATGCGGCCGTCTCGCGCGTCGTTTCCAGCCTGGAAAGCCAGGTTGCGGTGGCCCGCCGGAATCTTGAGGATACAAACCGCGAGCTCGCCGGTGCGCGGTCCACACTGATCAGCAACAACCAGGCCTCGGTTCGCCTGCGCGAGCTGGAGCGTGAGGCCGAAGCCGCCCGGACGCTGTATGAGGACTTCCTGGAGCGCTTCAAGGCGTCCGACGACCAGGCGGATCTCGCCAAGGCCGATGCCCGCGTGCTCAACGAGGCCGGTGTGCCCGGCGCGCCCGCCTCGCCGCAGGTGATGATCAACCTGATCCTCGGCTTCCTGTTCGGCGGCGCGGCTGCGGGTGCTGTGGTGCTCCTGTCGGAACTGAGCGAGAACCACTTCTCCCATGGCGAGGAAATCGAGCGCGCCTTCGGTGTGCCCTCCATCGGTGCCATCCCGCTGCTGATCGGTCGCGGCAAGCGCAACCCGGGCGACTATGCCATCGAAAATCCGCTCTCGGCCTATTCCGAGAGTATACGGAATATCCGTGCCTCCATCGTGTTCGCCGATCTCGACAATCCGGCCAAGACGGTTGCGATCTGTTCGTCCCTGCCCAACGAAGGCAAGACGATGACGACCTATTCGCTCGGCCGCCTGTCGGCCCTGTCCGGCTCGAAAACGCTGGTCATCGATGGCGACTTCCGCCGCCGCCAGCTCACCGAGGCTGCGCGCCTGGAGCCCGAGGCCGGCTTGATCGAGCACCTGTTCGGCGAGGTCGCTCTGGACGATGCCATCCATGTGGACGAGGCCACCGGCATGCACATCCTGCCGCTGACCTCCACGCGCAACACTCCGCGCGATGTGTTCGGTTCGCGCGCCTTTGACGCCCTGCTCCAACGCCTGGAAACGGCCTATGACCTGATCGTCATCGATACCGGTCCGTTGCTGCTGATGGCCGAGAGCCGGGTGATCGTGTCCAAGGTCGACCAGACCATCGTTGTCGCCAAATGGCGCTCGACTGCGCGCCAGGCCCTGCAGCAGACCATCAACATCCTGCAGCAGTTCAATGCCAGCATTGCCGGCATCGCCCTGACCTTCGTGGACCTGCGCAAGAAGCGGTTCCTGGGCACCAGCTCGGCCAGCTACAAGGCGTACAGCAAGTACTACTCCGAAGGGTCCAAGGGATAACCCGTGCCCCGGCGGGGCACCGGCGCAGGGAGACTGACCATGTGGGTATTCAATAGGCGTGCGTGTGTGGCAGGTCTGCTGCTGCTGGGCGCCTGTGAGGCCCGCCATGCCAGCACCGGCGAAGAGGCCCTGCCGGAAGCCGGCGAGGTTTCCGCCGCCGCCGAAGCGCCGCAGGCCGAAAGCCCTTCCGAGCGCCCTGCCGCGCCGGCCAAGGTCTACGAGGTCGAAGACAGCTTCATCAAGCAGTTCTCCGAAGGCCACGACTATAACTGGTACAAGGCCGACTTTGCCTACATGAACAATGTCCAGCGCGCCGGCTGGGAAGCCGATCACATCCGGTTCGACGATACCGGCGTGGAACTGATGCTCACCCGCGAGCGCAAGGAAATGTGCCCGTTCACCGGCGCGGAATACCAGCGCCGCGGACGCTATCATTATGGCCGCTATGAGATCGTGATGCGCGCCGCGCCTGGATCGGGCATCGTCTCGTCCATGTTCACCCATACCGGCCCGTCCCAGGGCGGGGACCCGCATGACGAGATCGATATCGAGTTTCTCGGCCACCGGACGGGCGAGCTGCACATCAACTATTTCACCGCCGGCAAGGCGCATGGCTCGGTCTATGTCGACCTGCCCTATGATGCCGCCGAAGTGTACCAGCTCTACGCCTTCGAGTGGGAGCCGGACGAGATCCGCTGGTATGTCGGCGACCAGCTCGTCTACACCGCCACGGCGGCAGAGCACCCGATCCCGCAGACCCCGGGCCGCTGGATCCAGAATATCTGGACCGGTTCGGAGGGCCAGTATGCCTGGCACGGCCGGCCGACCTTCGAAAGCGGTGCCACGGTCGGTTATCAATGCGCGTCCTATCTAGCCGCGGGCGATGAGGGCGAGCAGTGCAGCGACACCTTCTCCTCCGGCCTGCCCCCGGTGACGCTTCCTTCCGAGACGGGCTGACGCATGGCGGATGACGGCACGGCATATGAGTCGGTCGCAGAGGCCTTGTGCGCCGGCGGGGCAGGCATCCCGGGCCGGCGCGTGGCCTATTTCGGGCACGATGTCGCCGATGCTGCCGTGCGCCGCCGCGTACGTGCCCTGCTTGATGACGGGCTTGAGGTGACCGGCTTCATGCCGAGCCGGCGCAAGGATGCCGAGCTGTTCTGGGCCAATGTCGATCTTGGCGAGACCCTGGACGGGGCCTTCGCCAAGCGCCTCGGTACAGTGTTCTCTGGCGCGGCGAAGGCGGCCGCTTCGCCGGAACTGGCGGCAGCCGATGTGATCCTTGCGCGCAATCTCGACATGCTCGCCTGCGCCTTCGAGGCCAAGCGCCGCGCCGGGCTCGACACACCGGTGATTTATGAGTGTCTCGATGTCCATCGCCTGCTGACACGCAATGACCCGATCGGCATGACGATGCGCGGCCTGGAGCGCGCCCTGGTCTCGCGCTGTGCACGAGTCTGGGTCAGTTCGCCGGGCTTCCTGGACCACCATTACAAACGCCACCATGCCGGCCACTATGTCGCCGACCTTCTGGAAAACCGCCTGCCGGCCTCCAGCGATTTCGGCCCGCGCCCGCAAGCGGGAAAGGCGCGCAGGCCTGGCCCGCTGCGACTCGGTTGGGTCGGCAATCTGCGCTGTGCACGCAGCTTCGCGCTGCTGCTGGACCTGGCAGACCGCTATGGCGACAAGGTCGAGATCCACCTGCATGGCCAGCCCGCACGGCGCGAGATTCCGGTCTTCGAGCCGGAAATCGAGACGCGCGCAAACATGGCCTATCATGGCCGCTACACTGCACCGGCCGACCTTGCCGGCATCTATGCCGGGCTCGATGCGGTCTGGGCGGGCGACTTCATGGAAGCGGGCGCCAATTCCGTCTGGCTGCTGCCCAACCGGATCTATGAGGGCGGCTATTTCGCCGTCCCGTCCATCGCACCGGCCAGCACGCAGACCGCAGCCTGGATCGAGGCGCGCGAAACCGGCCTCACCCTGGCCGAGCCTCTGGAAGAGACACTGCCGGCCCTGCTCGGCGAACTGATTGCGGACCCAGCACCCCTGGCCGCCGCCCACGACCGCCTCGTCGCGCTCGACAGCGCGGTCTTCGTCGAGCCGCGCGGTCATCTTGCGGGCCTCATCGGCAAGGCGCTTGCAGCGGAGGTGCCGGCATGAACACAGCCTATCCGCAACTGATGTTCGAAGCCCCTGCAACGCCGGCCACACGCTCCGGCTCCAGCGAAGGCACTCATAGCGCGCCTCTCTGGGAGCAGGCGCTGCTCGGGCTGTGGTTTTACTTCACTTTCATCGTCCGGCCGGGCAACGAGCTGGTGCTCTATCCCATGTCGCTCTACTGGCTCGGAGCATTCGTCATTCACCGCCGCCAGCTTGTGCCGCTGGCGTTCCGCTCCTGGCTGGTCTTTGCGATCCCGATCCTGGCCACGCTGTCCTGGGCCTGGTCGCCGGTGCCGAGCGCAGCCCTGCGCTTTGGCGCGATGATGACACTGGGCTCTCTGGTCTCGGTCTATGTCGCGGCCCGGTTTGCGCCGCACGAGATCATCCGGGCGGTGTTCTTCGCCGGCTTCTTCTCCGTCCTGGAGGTGGCGCCGGCGATCTTCGACTTCGGGAACAAGGGCCCGTGGGGCGAGAAGAACATCTTCGCCGTGCGCATGGTGGTGGTCATGCTGACGGCCATGGCGACGGCCTATAACAAGCACGAGATCCCCTGGCTGAGGCTGCTGGCCTTCCCGCTGATCCCGATCTGCTTCATCTTCATCGTGATCGCGCAGTCGGCGACCTCGCTGGTCTTTGCCTCCGGATCTGTCCTGGCCATGACCACGATCTGGCTGTTCTGGAGCCGGTTCTCCAGGATCAGGCACCTGCGAACAACCTTCATGCTGATGCTGACATTCGGCGCACTGACGGCGCTCTACATCCTGGCCAATACCGGCACCGAGGGCATCTACGAGAATTTCCTCAATTCGCTCGGCAAGGATTCCACCCTGACGGGGCGCACCATGCTGTGGGACGCGGCTGACCGGATCGTGCGCGAGCGCCCGATGCTGGGCACAGGCGCGGAGGGATTCTGGGTCTGGAATCGCGGCGATGCGCAGACCCTTCTGGAGCTGTCGCACAAGACGGCGGGCACGAAATTCTCCTTCCACAATTCCTATCTCGAAATGCAGGTCCACTTCGGATATGTCGGCCTGGTACTGACCTATATGGTGGTGGGCTGGTGCCTGTGGCGCTCGGTTCTCGCGTGGATTGCCACCCAGTCCATCGTGCGCAGCTTCTTCCTGCTGATCACCGGCATCGTGTTCGTCTCCACCTTCACCGAGAGCTGGCTCTATGTGGTGTTCGACACCTCCGTGACCATGTTCTACGTCTCGGCCATTTCCAGTCTGGTACGTCAGGATGCCCGCGCCAGGGAAGACCGTTACCGGGCCTATGAGCAAGCCGGCGGGCAGGAGTACGACTGATGCGCCCGGACCAGCCCGACGTGTCCGTGATCATGGCCGCCTGGCATGCGGCCGATTTCATCGCGCCGGCCATTCGCTCGGCGCTGGCGCAGGACGGGGTCAGCCTGGAGCTGATCCTGGTCGATGATGCCTCGGCCGATGAGACGCTGGCGGCAGCGCGCGCGGCGAGCGGAGGCGATGAGCGCCTGGTCCTGGAACGCCTGCCGCAGAATGGCGGGCCGAGCGTGGCACGCAATCACGCCATCTCCCTGGCGCGCGGACGCTATATCGCCGTGCTGGATTCCGACGACAGTTTCGAGCCGGGCCGGCTGGCGCGTCTCGTTGCCTTCGCCGATGAGACCGGCGCGGACATTGTCGCCGACAATATGAACCGTGTGGCCGAGATCGGCGCGCCGGGTGCGAGCGGAGCGGCCTTTCTCGATGCGGCCGTGCTGGCAGGACCGGAGACAGTGGATCTGGCCGCCTATCTCGACCCGGCCACGGAAACCCGCTTCGGCGAGAATCTCGGCTATCTGAAACCGCTCTTCCGCGCCGAGAGCCTTGCGCGCACCGGGCTGGTCTATGACACCAGCCTGCGCAACAGCGAGGATTTCTATCTGGTGGCCAGCCTGCTGGCAGAGGGCGCCGAAATGCACCTGCATCCTTCGCGTGGGTACAATTATCTCGTCCGCCCGGGATCGATCTCCCATCGTCTCACACCGGCGCTGACGGCGGCGATCCTGGAGGCGGAAACGCAATTTGCCGCGCGCTATGGTGCGCGCTTCGATCCGGCGGCGAAAGCCGCTCAGACCGCGCGGCTTGCAGGTCTGCGCAAGAGCCATGCGTTCGAGTGCGTGGTGGCGGGGCTGAAAGCCCGGCGGCCCGGTGATATCGTGCGCGCCATCGCGGGCGAGCCGGCCGCCATCGGCCATGTCGCGGTGCGACTTGGGGGCATACTTTCAGCGAAACTGCGCGCGGGCCGCGCTCACAGCAATTTGGAAACAATCCAGAATGCCAATGACCAGGCGGCTGCGCAGTAGAATGCGATCAGGCCATAAACAACCCATCGCGACACCGGCCGGGTCTCATGCCCGGACTGGGTGCGATAGGGGTTTGCCGATCCGATCATGCGCAGCTCGGGCGACCCCGGGTGCGGGGCCAGCGCGTCACCATTCGTGCTGGGGGCGTTGTTGGTCATGCGGGTCCTTAGAGCGATTCTTAGAGTCTGCGGAGTTAATACCAGATTTCACTCTACTCAGGCTGGAACACGGACATGACCCAGTCATGAACGAAACATGTCCAGAATGTGGCGGCCCTGAAACTTCGTTAACGCGGCCCGAGCCGGCACGCTTTGGCACGCAGATTGAAGCGGAACAGCCAGTTCCCGGCGCCGTTCTGCGCTGCGGAGAACTGTAGTGATATTTGCAGCAGGTATTTGATCCGATGTCTACTCAGAGTTCGCATCTGCGCCTTGTGGCAGATAATGGTCCGCACGCCTCCGTGACCCCGCGGGCCGAACCGAAAGAGATCATCGTCGCGATCCCGGTTCTCAATGAAATCAACCATATCGAGGCGTGCGTGGAGTCCCTGATGCAGGGCGATGAGCGCCTGGAAGAGGTACGCTTTGTGATTGCAGACGGTGGCAGCACCGATGGCACGCGCGGCCTGCTCGACGACATGGCCGAGCGCTATCCCAATCTGAGCTGGATCGACAATCCCGATCGCCTGCAGTCGGCCGGCGTCAATGCCGTCGCCGCGCTGGCCCAGCATGAGACAATCCTTGTGCGCTGCGACGCCCACTCGATCTATCCGCCCGGCTACATCACCGAGGTGGCCGACGCTCTCCTGCGCCGGCGCGTGGCCTCGATCGTCGTGCCGATGGACGCGGTCGGCGAGGACTGTTTCCAGAAAGCCAATGCCTGGGTGGTCGATACTCCCCTGGGCTCGGGCGGGTCGGCCCATCGCGGCGGACTGGAATCGAAATATGTCGATCACGGTCACCATGCCGGCTTTGACCTGTCAGTATTCCGTGCCGTGGGCGGCTATGATCCGAGCTTCTCCCACAATGAGGATGCCGAATACGACACCCGCGTCGCCCGCTTCGGCGGCCGGATCTATCTCGATGCGCATATCCGCCTGGCCTACAAGCCGCGTGCGACCCCATGGTCTCTGGCGCGCCAGTATTTCAACTATGGCAAGGGCCGCGCGCGGACGATCCGCAAGCATGCTATCCGCCCACGCCCGCGCCAGATGTTCCCTGTGCTGAATTTGCTGGCCCTCGTCGGTTGTGCTGCACTTGCTCCCATCCTTTCGATCTGGTGGGTCTATCCGGCTTTCTATGCCAGCATCCTTCTCGGTGCCTCGCTTTACCTGGCGATGAAACATCGCTCGATCTGCGGACTGATGGCCGGCCCTGCAGCCGCGATCATGCATGTCTCCTGGGCCCTGGGCCTCTGCCGGCAGGTCCTGAAGGGCTAGCGCTCTGACAGGCCCGCCGGGGCCCGTTACCCTGGCCTTGCACCACACCCCATCCATCGCAATTGGACGCCTCCATGGTGCTGCTGGAGCGCATTCTGCGCGCTTCGTGGGCGCCGGGCCGCCTGCGTTTGGAGGGCGGGGAGAGGGCAATAGGACGGCCAGAGTGCAGACATGCCCCGCATGCAAGGAAAAAGGGCCCGCCGAAGCTGGCCCTTCTTCAGGTCCCTCCTCCCCAGAGGTGATTTTAAGCTAGTAGGCGCCGCGCTTGAGCAGGATTGCCGGGATCGAGCCGAACAGGATCTTCAGGTCAAGCAGGACATTGCGTGTCTCGGCGTAGGAGACATCCAGCTGCACGCGCTTCTCATAGGAAGTGTCGTTGCGGCCATTGATCTGCCACAGGCCGACCACGCCGGGGCGCACATGGTCATAATGGTCGATATGGTTGCCGTAGCGGCGCACTTCGTCGTCGACGATCGGACGCGGGCCGACAATCGACATCTCACCCTTGATGATGTTCCACAGCTGGGGGAGCTCATCCAGGCTGTATTTGCGCAGGAACCCGCCCACACCGGTGATTCGCGGGTCGTTCTTGAGTTTCTGGGTCGCTTCCCATTCCGCGCGCAGGACCGGATCGGTGGCCAGCAGGCGCTCCAGGCGCTCGCTCGCATCGGTCACCATGGTGCGGAACTTCAGGCAGGTGAACGGCTTGCCGTTCATGCCGCGGCGGGTCTGCTTGAACAGGATCGGGCCTTTGTCGTCGGCATAGATGATCGCCGCCAGCAGGATATAGGCAGGCAGCAGGAAGATCGCCATCGGGATGGCGATTACCAGGTCCATCACGCGCTTGAGGCTGTCGGAGGGCGAGCGGTGTTTCCGAGCGTGGCGTGCCGAGGCTGTCTCTGTTGCCGGTGCATAGCTATGAGTTTCCGAAAGCGCGCCCGTCATGGCATCGCCTTCTCGCACGGCAGCTTCGTTCGCCAGAGATTTCGTCAGCATTCGGCCCGACCCCAGTCCTGATTCAACGCGGTTTGATTGTTTCCAAACAAGAACCGCGCCAGTTTCGTGGTTCTGCACAATCAGTCCCCTTTTGAACCCGTAGCAATTCTGAACCGAACCCCTGTTAACGAAAATTGTTCCGCGTCAGAGGGTTATTTAGGCTGGTTCGACTACGTCAGGTCCCCGCAATTGAAATGTGAATTTCCATAAAGGGTTAAGGCATAGGCCCGGGGAGAATTCGACCCCTTTCCCCCAACAGGCGAGAATTGCTCCGTATCCGCCCCGTAGTGCTTGTCTGCCCGGCGAAAACGTGTGAATTTTGCGTAACCATTGTGCACTGCAGCGTGGATGTGGAACCGACTCAAAAGAACCCCCGGCGCGCGGGCCGGGGGTTCAATGGGGCGGTGCGAGAACGAGGGGGTTGCACCAGGCCCCTCAGACAGCTGCAACGAGGATTAGCTGCTGCCCGATTGGTATGTCGCCGAGTTGCCGATGGCCGAGGCCGAACCGATCACGCCGCCCGAGGAGGGCACGGTCATTGTCCCGGAAGAGTACACATTGCCGGAATTGACCTGGCGCGTGGTGCCCGAGAGCACCGCATCGCCGCAGACATTGCACAGGCTGGCGGTCGCCGCATTGCCGATGGCGGTGGAATTGAGTGTGGCTACCCCGCCGCTGGAGGAGGTGCCGTCAAAGCTCGCCTGCGCGCTGACATCGCCGGTATTGGTCTGGTCGGCATAGAGGGTCGTATCCGACCCGTAATTGCTCACCAGCGCCGAATTGCCGACGCCATAGGCCGAGGTGGCGGCATATCCGTTCCACGCGCCGACAGTGACATAGGTTTGCGCGTCGACCTCGCCTTCATTGGTTTGCGTGAGGGCATCTTCTTCCGTGCCGAGCGCAGTGTAGCCGAAGCGGTTTTCGAGAGCATAGGAGTTGCCTGCAACTGTGGTGGCGGCAACCGCATTGGTCGCCTCGTACATATAGAGATCGGTGGTGCCGCGCAGCGTGACGCCCGGGGCGGTTGTCTGCGTGGCGTTCTGGATCGCTGTGGTGGTCTCGCCGGTCGAGGTCACGGCATTGCCGCCGGCCACCGTGGAGAAGGTCGCCGAGGTGCCGTCGCAGCACAGGTCGGCATCCGTGGTCGCGGTGACCGAACCTTCTGCATACTGTTCATGTTCGGCGTAATTGTCGCCATACTCCGCATGCGTACTAACGGCATTGGCGATGGCGGTGGACGAAGAGGAGACCGTGTTTCCACCGAGCAGCTCCATTTCCACCGAGGCCGTGGTGTCGCCACCCATGGTCTGGCTGGAGCGGACATGGCTGTTGCCGTCCCCGGTGGTCGAGGTCGCGCTGTTGCCATAGGCGGTCGCCACAGCGCTGGCCTGGCCATAGGCGAGCCCGCCTTCCAGGCGCGCCTCGGCGCCGACATTGCCGGTGTTCTCCTGATTGGCCTCGCCATGGACATCGCCGCTTACCGCCATGGCGGCCGCGGCATTGCCCGACGCGGTCGCCGTGGAGGCGGCATGGTCGGTCTCGTCGGGCATCACGACATTCATGTTCGACCAGATATCGCCGGTCTGGAACTGGTCGATCACAATCGGCTCGCCTGGGCGGCCGACGCCGCTTTCCTGGGCGAGTGCCGGCGCTGCCGCGAGCAGGGCGGCCACGCTGACGGCGGCGAGGCGGTTTGAAAGATGCGACATGGGGTGTCTCCTTCTCACATCCGCCTAGCTGCGCCCGCGCAGTTCCGGGTCGCGGTCGGTGTTCCAGCGGCGCGCGGAGGCGCGGCTGTTGCCATTGTTCTCGCCGAGCGTGTTGTAGACCGGCACGAAGTCGCCGGTGATGCCGTTGGTGGCGTACTGGGCCTCGACCTCGTCGCAGGCGCTGCCTGAGGGCACGCCGTAGAGATTGGCCATCATTTCCAGGATGGCGCGCTCGATGGTGGCGCGCACGGCCAGCTGGATCGGTTCCTGGGCGCGCTCGCCGACACCGATGTCGAAGACATTGCCATTGGCGAAGTCAAAGACGCCGGCCGAGAGTTCACGGCCGATGATCTGCTTCTGGTAGGAGATGACATCGACCACTTCCAGGGTCTCGGTCTCCACCATGCGCAGGTCGAGCGCGACATTGATCACGAACAGCTTGCCGCCAAGGGTGCCCTTGGTGTCGGTGGCATCCAGGTCGCCGGCAAAGGCTTCGGCGCCGACCGAGCGGATATTATAGTTCAGTTCGGTGATGCCGCCGACAATGTAGAAGTCAGAGCCCGGGATCGAGCCGGCCACGATCTGGCGGAAGGCCTCGTCGGAAGCGTCCTCGCCGATCAGGCGATTGTTGGCATAGCGCAGTTCCAGTTCCGACACCGAGGTGTCGAAACGCTCGACCAGGCGCGCACCGGCCTTGGCCAGGGCGGAGATCGCCATCAGCGAGGCACCCTGGGTGACGCGGCGCCCGCCCTCGATATCGGCCTTGCCGGTATAGTCGAGGATGCGGCCGACCGCGATGCGCGGCGGGGTGATGGCGTTGGCGCGGCTGTAATGGCCGAGGCAGACCAGCGTTTGCGAATAATCGGTCGGGTTGGCCGTGACCGGCGCTGTGCCGATCGGTGAGGCATAAAGGCCGCTATGGCCGGCGACCGGGGACACACAGCCGGTCAGCGCGAGGGCGCCAGCCAGCGCCGCAAGCGACGCCTTGAGCGGTCCGGCCCGGCGCGAGGCGGTGAACTTAGTCATTGAGGTTGAGCTCCCCGTTGAGCACGACCGACTGGTCGCCATTGTTGATCTGGGTCGCGTCGATGATGATCGTGTTGTTCGACCCGTTGGTGATGACATTGAGCTGGTTGCCGACCGCGGTGCCCGACCCGATCATGCCGGACGCGCCGTCGGTCTGCCCCCAGCCGGTGTTCATGCCGAAGCCGAGGCCCGTGCCGCCGCCGATCAGGCCGTTCACGACCACGCGGTTTCCGGCAGCATCGCGCGTGCCGGCATTGAAGGGCTGTTCTTCCTGGCCATAGCCGTAGCCATAAGGCCGCTCGAATTCGCTGAGATAGCTGGCCTCCTGGGCGCTCGACACCGCCGGTGCGAGTGCGCCGGACATGCCGACCATCAGGCTCAGCCAGATATATCGTGTCTTCGCATCCATGGGTTGATCCCCGCTCGTTAAGTCTCGTGCGAGAGGGGAATGCAACGGGTGTGCCAGTTTTCGCGTAACAGGGTGTATCGCGATGAAGCTTCACGCCTTTAAGGGGTGTGCGGGGATCAGCGGGCAGGGGTGCGCATGGTCAATGCCGCTCTATATACCCTTTTTATATAAGGATCATCCGGCTATGCGGCGTTGTGCAGAAATGTCCGGTCGGCGGGCGCAGTTGGCAGGGGCAGACAGTTGGACAGGATGACAGACCCCGCGAGCCGCCAGGATGCCCCCTTCTTCACCGCGCCGGGTTTCCTGGTCTGGTTCGTCGGGCTGATCGTTTTGGCGCACCTGGTGCGCATCCTTCTTCCCGACGGCCTGAACATGCAGGCGCTCTATTGGTTTGCGCTCTGGCCGGACCGGTTCCATGCCATGCTCGACGGCGGCGCCAGCGCTGTTTCCTATACGCCGCTCTCCTTCCTGGTGGCGTGTGTCGGATATATCTTTGTGCATGCCGACTGGATGCACGTGCTCCTGAACTGCGGGATGCTGCTCGCCCTGGGCGCGCCGGTGGCGCGGCGGCATGGCGCGGGGAAGTTCTTTCTCATCTTCTTTGCCGCCGCCCTGGCTGGTGCCCTGGTCTTCTTCCTTGTCAGGGGGGCGGACGGCCCCCCGGCGATCGGCGCGTCCGGCGGGGTCTGCGGAATTCTCGCCGGCGCCTTCCTTCTGATGGCCGGCCCGCGGGCAGGGTGGCCGGAGCTGGTCTCGCGCTCCTTCCTGCAATCGAGCGCGGCATTCCTGCTCATCAATATTGCCCTGATCTTCTTCGGGCCGAGTCTGTTCGGCGCAGCCATCGCCTGGGACACCCATATCGGGGGCTATATCGTCGGAGCCGTGATCATGGCGGCGCTGGCCAACACGCGCTGGTGACGGGCGAATCGCGAGGAGAATCCCGCCGGCCGTGTTTTATGCTACAATACCTTCCAGTGGCGGCCTCGAGACCGCCGGAAACATCGGGAAGGAGTATTTGAATGATCATAGACCAGATTCTGAAGGTGAAGGGCACGGGTGTTACAACCGTCTCGGCGGCAGAGCGGATCGATACGGTGGCGCGGTTGCTCGATGATGCGAAGATCGGCGCGGTGGTGGCGGTGTCGGAAACCGGCGATGTTGCCGGGGTTCTGTCGGAACGCGACATTGTCCGCCAGTTGGCGCGCCATGGCGAAAGCGCGCTCGGCCTGCCGGTCTCCGACGCGATGACCCGCGATGTCATCACCGGTACGCCCACAGATACGCTGGAACACTGTCTTTCGGTGATGACCGACCGGCGCATCCGCCACCTTCCGATTCTGAAAGACGGCCGCCTGGCGGGAATCATTTCCATTGGCGACCTGGTAAAATGGAAGATCGCCGAGACCGAGGCTGAGGCGGAATCGCTGAAATCCTACCTGGCATCCTAGCGGGTTGCAGGAGGCCATCCCCCGAGAGTCCCAATAGCTGCGGAGGATGGAATCCGAAGTCTGTGGAAAACGCAGTTTCGGGACATTTTTTTCGCAGGAGGCGCGAAAAAAAGGGTTGCCTTAACCACCGAAGCGCATCTATATACGTCGCCTCACCGGAAACGCCTGAGACTGATCGGGCCGGGTTACTCGGCTCCGTGAAGCTCTTTTTGCGTCTTAAAATTCAGATCGTCGCCTCAAAAACGGCTTTCTGCAGAAGATGCAAAAAAGGGTGTTGACGGGGGAAAGAGCGGCCCATATAAGCCGCGACTTCGGTCTGACGGGGCGCTGCTTCGGAGGGCCATTTCCGGGGCTTCCCCGGCGCTGTTTGACATTGTAAGAGATAGGAAGAGAAACGCAGGCGGCGTGGTTGCTTGCGGACCTTCAAAAGCCTGATCCCGCAAGGGGTTTGGCGGGTCCACACGATCACGACGGATGCGTTTCAGGAAACTCCTTTATCGCTTCATGAGAGCTGAACCCTCTCATGTGAGTGTCCGCGGTTGCCGCTTGCGGTGACCAAGGAAAAAGGGGTTCCCGTCAAAAACGCAAACTTATGCTTTATAGCAATCGAGTGCCCTCGGTTTTCCCCGAGGGTCCAATGTCGGATCAACTCAACCTGAGAGTTTGATTCTGGCTCAGAACGAACGCTGGCGGCAGGCTTAACACATGCAAGTCGAACGATATAGTGGCAGACGGGTGAGTAACGCGTGGGAACGTGCCTTTCACTACGGAATAGCTCTTGGAAACGAGTGGTAATACCGTATACGCCCTCCGGGGGAAAGATTTATCGGTGAAAGATCGGCCCGCGTTAGATTAGCTAGATGGTGGGGTAATGGCCTACCATGGCGACGATCTATAGCTGGTCTGAGAGGATGATCAGCCACACTGGGACTGAGACACGGCCCAGACTCCTACGGGAGGCAGCAGTGGGGAATCTTGCACAATGGGCGAAAGCCTGATGCAGCCATGCCGCGTGAATGATGAAGGCCTTAGGGTTGTAAAATTCTTTCAACGGTGACGATAATGACGGTAGCCGTAGAAGAAGCCCCGGCTAACTTCGTGCCAGCAGCCGCGGTAATACGAAGGGGGCTAGCGTTGTTCGGAATTACTGGGCGTAAAGCGCGCGTAGGCGGACTATTAAGTCAGATGTGAAATCCCGAGGCTCAACCTCGGAACTGCATTTGAAACTGTTAGTCTAGAGGTCAGGAGAGGTTCGTGGAATGCCGAGTGTAGAGGTGAAATTCGTAGATATTCGGTGGAACACCAGTGGCGAAGGCGACGAACTGGACTGATACTGACGCTGAGGTGCGAAAGTGTGGGGAGCAAACAGGATTAGATACCCTGGTAGTCCACACCGTAAACGATGAGAGCTAGTTGTCGGCAGGCATGCCTGTCGGTGACGCAGCTAACGCATTAAGCTCTCCGCCTGGGGAGTACGGCCGCAAGGTTAAAACTCAAAGAAATTGACGGGGGCCCGCACAAGCGGTGGAGCATGTGGTTTAATTCGAAGCAACGCGCAGAACCTTACCAGCCCTTGACATCCCGGTCGCGGTTACCAGAGATGGTATCCTTCAGTTCGGCTGGACCGGTGACAGGTGCTGCATGGCTGTCGTCAGCTCGTGTCGTGAGATGTTGGGTTAAGTCCCGCAACGAGCGCAACCCTCATCCTTAGTTGCCAGCAGGTTTGGCTGGGCACTCTAAGGAAACTGCCCGTGGCAAGCGGGAGGAAGGTGGGGATGACGTCAAGTCCTCATGGCCCTTACGGGTAGGGCTACACACGTGCTACAATGGCAGTGACAATGGGATAATCCCAAAAAGCTGTCTCAGTTCAGATTGTCCTCTGCAACTCGAGGGCATGAAGTTGGAATCGCTAGTAATCGTGGATCAGCATGCCACGGTGAATACGTTCCCGGGCCTTGTACACACCGCCCGTCACACCATGGGAGTTGGTTTTACCCGAAGCCGGTGCGCTAACCGCAAGGAGGCAGCCGACCACGGTAAGGTCAGCGACTGGGGTGAAGTCGTAACAAGGTAGCCGTAGGGGAACCTGCGGCTGGATCACCTCCTTTCTAAGGAAGCGTTCGACTGGACAGTTTCGATTGTCTTCGCGCGCTCCAAAGACAAGCTCCGACTGGCCTTCTCAGGGCCGACAGAGAGCACATTCAAATGCAGCGGCCGCGCCGTCTCCGTTTCTCTTCCTTCGTTCAGCTGTTCCCCGCCCTCGCGGGAAACACAGCAAGCCGCGCTGGCGCTCTTGTGGCCAGCCTGTCTTTCGGTCTATGGGACCTGCGGTTCCTGCCCGGCCGGGCAGGGGCGCGGCAGACATGGGCCGGTAGCTCAGGTGGTTAGAGCGCACGCCTGATAAGCGTGAGGTCGGAGGTTCAAGTCCTCCTCGGCCCACCATGTCTTTCAATGGGGCCTTAGCTCAGTTGGGAGAGCGGTAGCTTTGCAAGCTTCAGGTCATCGGTTCGATCCCGATAGGCTCCACCATTGACCCAGTGCTGAACGAAGAAAGTCACCAGTTTCCGTCCTGGATATGCCAGGACGGGATGTTTGTCATTGTATGGGAAAGATCGATCCGCTTGCGCGCCGCTGTTGTGGCCGCAGGAGTCTAGCCGACATACGCTCTCCTGAGCGTTTACAGGGTCGATCTGCAAGAAACCAACATGTCTGATCAAAAGACTACTGGAACGTGCGGTGGGCATGCGATGCATTCCCCATCACACATGAGTTTCAGTAGCGATCAAGCGTCAAAAGGGCATCCGGGGGATGTCTTGGCGGTAAGAGGCGATGAAGGACGTGGCACTCTGCGATAAGCGCCGGGGAGGCGAGAGCACCCTGTGATCCGGCGATTTCCGAATGGGGAAACCCATCTCAATGTTGGCAGGTTTATGGCGGGTCACCTTGGTGGCGCGCTATCGGCCTACCAACTTCTAAACGAGATATTTCACACTGAATACATAGGTGTTGAAAAGCAAACCCGGGGAATTGAAACATCTAAGTACCCGGAGGAAAGGACATCAACCGAGACTCCGTTAGTAGTGGCGAGCGAACGCGGACCAGGCCAGTGGCCAGAGAGTAAGAACCGGAAGCGTCTGGAAAGGCGCGCCAGAGCGGGTGATAGCCCCGTACGGGTAGAAATGACGAAGGTCCTCGAGTAGGGCGGGACACGTGAAATCCTGTCTGAACATGGGGGGACCACCCTCCAAGCCTAAGTACTCCTTACCGACCGATAGTGAACAAGTACCGTGAGGGAAAGATGAAAAGCACCCCGATAAGGGGAGTGAAACAGACCCTGAAACCGGATGCCTACAAGCAGAGGGAGCTCTTCGGAGTGACCTCGTACCTTTTGTATAATGGGTCAGCGACTTAGTGTTGCGTGCAAGCTTAAGCCGTTAGGTGTAGGCACAGCGAAAGCGAGTCTGAATAGGGCGAATTAGTACGTAGCATTAGACCCGAAGCCGAGTGATCTAGGTATGGGCAGGGTGAAGGTGCGGTAACACGCACTGGAGGCCCGAACCGTTGAACGTTGAAAAGTTCTCGGATGACCTGTGCCTAGGGGTGAAAGGCCAATCAAACTCGGTGATAGCTGGTTCTCCGCGAAATCTATTTAGGTAGAGCGTCAGACGAATACTCCAGGGGGTAGAGCACTGGATGGGCTAGGGGTCCTCACCGGATTACCAAACCTTACCAAACTCCGAATACCTGGAAGTACTATCTGGCAGACACACGGCGGGTGCTAACGTCCGTCGTGAAAAGGGAAACAACCCAGACCGCCAATTAAGGCCCCTAAGTAATAGCTAAGTGCGAAACGATGTGGAGGTGCTGAGACAATCAGGAGGTTGGCTTAGAAGCAGCCATCCTTTAAAGAAAGCGTAACAGCTCACTGATCAAGCGCCTCTGCGCCGAAAATGTAACGGGACTAAAGTCGTTCGCCGAAATTGCGGACACGTAAGTGTGGTAGCGGAGCGTTCCGTAAGCCTGCGAAGGTGACCTGCGAGGGTTGCTGGAGGTATCGGAAGTGAGAATGCTGACATGAGTAGCGATAAAGCGGGTGAGAGACCCGCTCGCCGAAAGTCCAAGGGTTCCTGCGTAAAGCTAATCTGCGCAGGGTTAGCCGGCCCCTAAGGCGAGGCCGAAAGGCGTAGTCGATGGGAACACAGTTAATATTCTGTGGCCATGGAGTGTGTGACGGATTGCGGAAGTTGTCATCCCTTATTGGATTGGGGTGGCAGCCAAACAGTCCCTGGAAATAGCCCTCCTTTAGACCGTACCCTAAACCAACACAGGTGGACAGGTAGAGAATACCAAGGCGCTTGAGAGAACTATGCTGAAGGAACTCGGCAAATTACCTCCGTAACTTCGGGAGAAGGAGGCCTTGTCTTAGGGCAACCTAAGGCGAGGGGCACAGACCAGGGGGTTGCGACTGTTTATCAAAAACACAGGGCTCTGCGAAGCCGCAAGGCGACGTATAGGGTCTGACGCCTGCCCGGTGCCGGAAGGTTAAAAGGAGGGGTGCAAGCTCCGAATTGAAGCCCCGGTAAACGGCGGCCGTAACTATAACGGTCCTAAGGTAGCGAAATTCCTTGTCGGGTAAGTTCCGACCTGCACGAATGGCGTAACGACTTCCCCACTGTCTCCAGCATAGACTCAGCGAAATTGAATTCCCCGTGAAGATGCGGGGTACCCGCGGTCAGACGGAAAGACCCCGTGAACCTTTACTACAGCTTCACAGTGGCATTAACGATAATATGTGTAGGATAGGTGGGAGGCTTTGAAGCTCTGGCGCCAGTCGGAGTGGAGCCATCCTTGAAATACCACCCTTATTCTCGTTGATGTCTAACCGCTCCCCTGGATGGGGACGGGACCCTGTGTGGCGGGTAGTTTGACTGGGGCGGTCGCCTCCTAAAGTGTAACGGAGGCGCGCGATGGTAGGCTCAGAGCGGTCGGACATCGCTCGTTGAGTGCAATGGCATAAGCCTGCCTGACTGTGACACCGACGGGTGGAACAGAGACGAAAGTCGGTCATAGTGATCCGGTGGTCCCGAGTGGAAGGGCCATCGCTCAACGGATAAAAGGTACTCCGGGGATAACAGGCTGATGATGCCCAAGAGTCCATATCGACGGCATCGTTTGGCACCTCGATGTCGGCTCATCACATCCTGGGGCTGGAGCAGGTCCCAAGGGTTCGGCTGTTCGCCGATTAAAGTGGTACGTGAGCTGGGTTTAGAACGTCGTGAGACAGTTCGGTCCCTATCTGCCGTGGGTGTAGGAAAATTGAGAGGATCTGTCCCTAGTACGAGAGGACCGGGATGGACATACCTCTGGTGGACCTGTTGTGGCGCCAGCCGCATTGCAGGGTAGCTATGTATGGACGGGATAACCGCTGAAAGCATCTAAGCGGGAAACCCACCTCAAAACCAGGTTTCCCTTGAGAGCCGTGGAAGACCACCACGTCGATAGGCCGGGTGTGGAAGCGCAGTGATGCGTGGAGCTAACCGGTACTAATTGCTCGATAGGCTTGATCGTGAAACTCATGTGTGACGGCGAGTGCATCGCCTCATCGCACCTGTAGTCCTTCGATCAGAACACCGTCTCAATGGCACGCCCTGCGGCGCGCCGAAATGGAACATGTTGGTTTGCACGCCGCTCATTTCCGCCGACCCGGTGGTTATGGCAGGGGCTCCCCACCCGATCCCATCCCGAACTCGGTCGTTAAGTCCCCTAGCGCCAATGGTACTGCGTCTTAAGTCGCGGGAGAGTAGGTCGCCGCCGGGTCCGCTGAAATGAGTGCAAGTTTGCAGATATCTTTCCCATACCTTGCCCGGCTTTTGCCGGGAGGCCCCGTGGCCCCAGGCCGAAGCCCTTATCGGGCCAGGCACGGACCGTCGGGGCCATGCTGTTTTGACGCGGGATGGAGCAGCCCGGTAGCTCGTCAGGCTCATAACCTGAAGGTCGCAGGTTCAAATCCTGCTCCCGCACCCAACCTTGGTAGCCCCTGATTTCCTTCCCGGATTTCAGGGGCTTTTCTTTTGTCTGTCCGAGATCCGAGCCACCGGCCTGCGGATAAAGAAGCCTTCGGCATGAACGCAGCGGGCCGGCATCTGGCGCAGGTTCAAATTTCGAGCCCGCACCCAAACGGGGCACACAGCTCCCTGCTCCGCATCGGCCTCAGCCCTCCACGGCCGCGCCGAACAGCGCCATGGCGAGGCCCAGGCCGGCGAGAGCGCCGTAGACCAAACAGCGCGGGCCCCAGCCATGGGCTTTCCAGGCCGCCCGCGCGGCGATGGCCGACTGGATGGCGTAATAGAGCGCGAAGGCGCGCGAGGCATAGCTGATGATCTGAAACACATCGGCGAGCCAGGTGATGCTCACCCCGACCGCGACCAGTAACAGATAGCCCATCCGGCTGGAGACGCGGCCCTCCGTCAGTTCCTCGAACAGCCCGCCGGACCCGTTGGTGTCGGCCACGGCGGCGCTCAATTGCGCGCTGAGCGCGGCGGCCACGAGCAGGACCGGCAGGATCGGCGCGACCACGCCCATCATGTCGACAATCGCGGTTTCGGAGAATTGAAGCTCGTCGCGGGAGAAGACGAAGGTCACAAAGCCGATATAAATCAGATAGATAATCGCCGATATCAGCTGCGCGAGCTGCATGGAGCGCACCCGCATGGCCGGGGAATAGGTCGCGCCCAGATAGCGCGAAGTTTCAAAGCCCTGCACCGTCACGATCAGGCCGAAGATGAGGGTGGCTGCCCCCCAGCCAGACACGGTCGGCGGGTTCAGGACAAGTTCGGACGAGGTTGCCTTGCCGGTAAAGTAGACCGCCAGCGCCACCAGCAGGCCGGCAATGATCGACAGCTTGATCCCGACCGAAAGCTCCTCCAGCCGCTCCAGCGCGGAAAAGCCCCGCGTCCAGCCGACCAGAAGGATCAGGCCGAAAACGGCCGTGGTGAGCAGCCGCGCCGTCGTGTTGTCGTCCACCGGCGTCAGGCTGACGCCGAATGCGCCGAACAGGTTCAGATAGTAGGCGACGGAAATGATATAGGCGAAGGCCAGCACCCAGGAGGCGGCATGCTCCAGTCGCGAGAGAATCGGCCCCTCCTCGCCCTCCTCGGAACTGCGCGCGGTGATGTTGAAGCGGATGGCCGAGCCGAACGCCGTTGCGATCGCGCACAGGAGCGCCATCACGATGAGGCCGTACTGGCCGAACTTGTCGTCCAGGATCGGGCCGAGCACGAGGAAGCCCGAGCCGATGATCGAGGCGAGCGGGGTCAGCGTGGCCCGCCACAGCTTGTTGTTGGAGAGCTTCGGCCAGGCCAGCAGGCCGCCCACGGCGATGACAGCAATCAGAATGGCCGCGTTCAGCATCGCTCAGGCCCGCCCTGCAAACACACCTTGTGTCTTGTGCAACGCTTGGAGGCCTCCCGGCAATGATGCCGGCCGTAACTGCCGCGCAGGCAAGGCGCGGAAACCGTTGAGGACGGGCCTAGTTGGTCGGGATCGGGTTGCCGCCCGTAGCGCTGCGAATGTCGTGGTTCATGCTCGCCAGCCGCACGCTCACCGAATAGGCCTTGCTGGTGTCCATCCCGGCCATGATCTGGCCGGCCTGTTCGCTCGGCAGGAGGCGCAGGAAGCCCGCGGCGAAACCCGGATCCATCTGGTTGAAGATATCGGCCGCATCGTCGGCCTTCATCGCGCCGTACATTTCCGCCAGGTGCTGCATGTCTTCATCGGCCGAGGCCTGCATCTGCTGCCAGCGGCCATCCAGCGTGGCCTGGAGCCGCTGCAACTCGGCAGCCTGGTTTTCCAGTTCCAGGCGCCAGGTTTCCAGCTCGATCTTTTCCTCGCGCAGTTCCTGCTCTTCGGTTTCGAACAGCCAGCGATCTTCCTCCAGGCTGGCGGCGGCTTCCTCGGTGAAGCAGACCTGGCCGGCCAGCGGCACCTCGGAGGCCGTGGACTGGCCGGTATAATCGATCGGCTCGCTCGACATCTCGTGCAGGTCGGTCGGCTGGGCCGGTTCGGCCATTGCGAAGTTGGAAAACACGATGCGCGTCGCCGCGCCGAGCGTGAACAGCGCGCCGAGCGTTACCAGGACATGGGAGCGGGAGGGGGCGTTAATACTCATAGCGATAGCGCGATTTCGTGTCGTCGTTGGGGGTGGGGGTGTCGGTAAAGTCTTCCGGCGCCATGTCGGTCGCCGCATCGATCAGCGCCTGCATCTGGCGCATCTGGATCTTCAGGTCGAGGATGCGGTCCTTCGATTCCTCCAGGAGGTCGCGCAGCGATCCGCTGATATCGGACTGGGCCGCGCGCAGCTTGGCATGGCCGGCTTCCATCTCTTCCAGAGCCTTGACCTGCTGGGCATTCATCTCGCCTTTCAGTCCATTCAGCTTGCCGCACATGGCATCGGCATCGGCGAGCAGCTGGCTGAGACGCGAGGCGAGCTCGCCGGCCTTTACACGAGTGTCCTGGGTGGTGGCCGAGACCGCCGAAATGGATTTCGACAGCGCCATGATGGTCGCGCCGAGACCGTCCTTGGTGTCCTGCAGGGCGCGCAGGCGCCGGCTCAGCACGAAGCAGTAAACGCACGCGGCGAGCGAGACGAGGATAATCGCGATGTCGGTGGGCTGGACGCTCATCATCATCTCATCTCAACAGGAATTCGGTGATCAGGACGCCGTCAGTGACCGATCCGCCAAGTACAAGTTCTGCCCGGCGGGCCAGTTGCGCACGCATCTCGGCATAGAAGGCCGGATTCTCGAAGTCGCTCAACTCGACCGAGCGCAGATAGTTCACGAAGGCGTCGGTCAGCACCGGCTGGGACTGTTTCACGAAATTCACTTCGCTGTTCGAGGTCACTATGGAGACAGTGAGCTTCAGGTAGCGAGAGGCTGGCTCGCTGCCGATGGTGACGAGGAACTCGTCCATCTCGACATAGGCGCGGTCCTTTTCGACCAGAGGGCTGGCCGGGATCGGCTCGGCAAGATCGGTCGGACAGGCGGCAATGGTCGCAGATTCTGCAGTGGGCGTAAGCAGGTAGACGGTCGCGAATGCGGCCACCAGCGACCCCATTGCCAGGATCACCAGGCCCACAACGCCGCCGCCCGACTTGCCGCCGGTTTGCGCGTCTGCCTGTTCGTCCTTCTCCGCCATTCCAGCCCCTTCGACCCAAGCTCTCGTCTGCCGTTAAGCAATGCGCCTAGTAAAGGAAGCGTTAATGATTTCAGGGTCAGACATTAACTATTGGGTTGCAGCAACGTCCGAGAAACTGGCGGAGAGTGATGAAGTTTATCGAGACCCTCCGGGCCTTGCCTGTGTCGCGTCAGATCATGCTGGCGGGCGCCGTTTTCGGTGTTGTTTTCGCGATGTATTTCCTCGTGCGCGGCACCATGCAGGAGCCGATGGCGCTGCTCTATTCGGGCATAGACCCTGTGCATGCGGGCGAAATCATCGATGAGCTGGAACAGGGCGGCATTCGCTACGAGATCAAGGGCGAGTCGATTTTCATCCCGCAGAGCAAGCGTGATTCGGTACGCTTTTCGCTGGCCACCCAGGGCCTGCCGCGCCAGTCGGTACAGGGCTACGAACTGCTCGAAGACATTAACGGCTTCCAGATCACCTCGGAGATGTACAACGCGACATACTGGCGGGCCAAGGAAGGCGAGCTGACGCGCACCATCCTGGGCATTCCGGGCATCACCTCGGCGCGCGTGCATATCGGCGCGCCGTTGAGATCGGGCTTTTCGCGCTCCCAGCCTGCGCAGACCGCGTCGGTGACGCTGACCTCGGCCAGTCCGCTGACCGCCGGCCAGGCCGAAGCGGTGCAGTTCCTTGTTGCGCTTGCCGTTTCCGGTCTCGACCCGGAAGAAGTTGCCGTGATCGATCCGGTGGCCGGTATCCTCGCCGGCCCGGGGATCGACAAGGTCGAACAGCCCGGCGTGGTCGCCGAGTCCCAGGCTTCGATGCTGGAACAGAAGATCATGAACCTGCTCGATGCCCGCATGGGGCCGGGCAATGCGCGCGTGTCGGTGTCCATCGACGTGAACCGGGATCGCCAGCGCACCTCCGCGGTGACCTTCGATCCGAGCTCGCGCGTCATCCGCAACCGCACGGTCAGCGACAATAGCGAGACCAGCCGCGGCAGCACGGCAGGCCTGACAGTCGCCAGCAACCTGCCCCAGGGCGAGGGCGCGAATGGCGGTACGCCGAGCCAGAATGAGACCAGCAATTCCACCGAGACCGTCACCTATGAGATGAACGAGACGCGCACCGAGATCGAGACCATGCCGGGCCAGATCCAGCGCATCTCCATCGCCGTCCTCTTGAACGAGCAGGCCCTCGGCATCGACCTTCAGGCCGATGGCGCGGCGACGCAGATCCAGCGTGTCATCCAGGATTTCGAACAGCTCATCACCTCCGGCGCGGGCCTGGACACCGAGCGCGGCGACACGCTGACCGTGGAGCTGATGCCCTTCCAGGCCCTGCCGGCCCAGGACCTCATCGCCGCGCCGGGCATGTTCGAACAGCTCATGGAACGCTATTTCTGGTCCGGGTTGCAGGTGCTCCTGCTTGGCCTGGTCGTGATCGTGCTGGGCCTGGGCGTGGTGCGCCCGCTGCTCTCGCCGAAACCGCGCGCGGTTGAGGGTGATGCCGGCGACACACCTATGCTGCCGGGTACCGAGGGCGCGGCCGAAGCACCGGCCGATCCGTTCGCCTATCTGCGCGACTATGCCAGTGAGCGCCAGGACGAGACCGCCGCCCTGCTGCAGGACTGGCTGAACGAAGACCGCAACGTGGCCGTCAATGAGTAACTCGCCGCTCTTCTCCAACCTGCCACGGTTCGACGATGCGCCCGCCCACAAGGTGACGCTGCCGTTCGGCATGGCGGAGTTCGACGCCGAGAGCGGCGCAGCGGCGCCAAAGCCGGCGCCGCTGCCGGAACCGGAGCCTGAAGTGGTTGCCGAGGCTGAGGTCGACGAGGAGCAACCTGTCGAGGCCATGCCTGAACCCGCGCCGGCCCCCGCCGTGCCCACAGGGCCGGACCTTGCCATGGTCGAGCAGACCACGGCCGAGCTTCAGGCCACCATTGCCCGCATCGAGCTCGAAGCCGCCCAGCAGGTCACTGCTGCCATCGAGGAGATGGCCCACCAGCTCTTCCCGAAACTCGCCAGCCGGTTCCTGGCCGGCGAGATCGGCCTGCACCTGCGCGATCTGGTACCGGTGTCGGTGGCGAGCGTGGAAATCCAGGCCGCGCCGGCCATGGCCGATGCGCTGGCAGACATGGTGGACGGAATGCCCGAACTCTCCCAACATTGCACCATCCTGCCGCGAGAGATGGGAGAGGAGACCGCTGTGGAAGTGTCCTGGCGCACCGGAGGGCTGAGCTTCGATTTTGCCGGGCTCCTGGCGAGCTGCCTTGCCCGGCTCGGACCCAAACAGTCGGAAACAGGGGGCTAGCGCAATGGCAAATCCGAAACCGCAGGATGCTGAACCGGTCCTCGTCGAGCGCCGCGAGGCCTCGGCCGAAAACACCTATCGCCGCACAATTTTCAGCGTGCCGGTCACGGTCACCGTTTCGCTCGGCAAGATCCGTCTGAGCGTGTCGGAAATCCTCGACCTGCAGCCGGAATCCATCGTGCCGCTGACCACGCGGATCGAGGACCCGATCGACCTGACCATCGATGACAAGATCATCGCACGCGGGGAACTGGTCGAGACCGAAGATGGCGGGCTGGGCCTGAAGATCACGGAAATCCCCGAGGAAGCCGGAGCCGAGGATGCCTAGAGCCTTTTATGTTCAATTCGAGCCGCTTGATGTTGTAGATCATTCGTCCCGGTCAGGAGCATACCGGAGCAGGATGCAGGCATCCTGCGAGGATTGCGACGCCGACGGGGCGGATGAGATGCAACAAGCGGCTCGGAAAGAAAGCAAGACGATAGGACATGCGGTATAGCCAGCCCCACCCTTCGGGCCACTGGCCTTTTCCGCCATGGCGTCGTTCCGCAAAGTCCGACGATGCTCGCATCGCCGGACTTCACGCGCCTAGCCCTGACGAAAAACTCCAGCGGTCAAGTGGCTCGAATTGAACATAAAAGGCTCTAGCATCCCCCGGCTTGGGAGACTTGTCGGGCTGCTCGCTGCGGCCACGATCTTCCTTGCCCTGCCAGCGCTTGCCCAGGAAGCGCCGGAAACCATTCCCGGGCTTCAGGACGCCCTGACCGGCACCGGTGAAGGTGGCCTGTCGGGCACGGTGGTCCAGCTCTTCGTCCTGGTGACGGTGCTCAGCCTCGCGCCAGGCATCGCCATGATGGTGACCTGCCTGCCCTTCATGGTGATCGTGTTTTCCTTCATGCGCCAGGCCGTGGGCGTGCAGCAGGCCCCGCCCAACATGATGATCATGGCGCTGGCCATGTTCCTGACCTTCTTCGTCATGGAGCCGGTCTTCATGGATGCCTGGGGGAACGGCGTGTCGCCCTATATGGACGGGCTGATCGACGAGGCGCAGGCCTGGTCGCAGACCACCGAGCCGTTCCGCAACTTCATGACCGCGCGCACCGATCCCGAAGCGATACTGACCCTGGCCGATGCCGTGAACCGTCCGCTGGCCGAAGGCGAGACGCCCTCCTTCACGCTGCTGTCGACCGCTTTCATGCTGTCGGAAATAAAGCACGCTTTTCAGATTGGGTTTGTGGTCTTTTTACCCTTCATGGTGATTGATCTGGTTGTGGCCTCGGTCCTCATGGCCGTGGGCATGATGATGGTTCCACCGACCGTGGTGTCGCTGCCGTTCAAGCTGGGCTTTTTCGTCCTGGCCGATGGATGGCTGAAAATCACCGAGGCGGTCTTGCGGGGATATGCCGGATGAATACCCAGACCAGACCCCTGCTGCAGGCTGTCCCCAGTGCCGGTGCCCCCGCCGTGGCGCGCCAGCCCGCAGCGATGAATGTCTCGCCAGCGCGCCGCGCGGCCGTGATCATCGCCATGCTGGGTGAGGGCGCCGCGCGCCCGATCGTGGAAAAGCTCGACGATGCGGCGCTGGCCAAGGTGGTGCGCGAACTGGAGACGATCCATGTCCTGCCGCGTGATGTGCTGATCGAGATCGTGATCGATTTCCTCGGCCACCTGAACAACAATACCGGCGCCCTGCGCGGCGGACGCGAGCGTGCGCGTGAGATGATGGGGACGGTGATCGATCCCAAGCGCCTCAGCATGATCATGGGTGAGAGCCAGCCCGAGGAGGAAGACGAACCGCCGGCCTATATGCCCACGGCAGACGCCTCGGTCTGGACGCGTGTCCAGCAAAGAGAGCCGCGCATTGTGGCCGAATATCTCTCCCGGCTCACCCCGAACATCATTTCGCTGATCCTCGGCAAGCTGGACGTGTCGTTCACCTCCGATGTGCTGTGCTTTCTGGATGAGGCCAAGCTCGCCCCGGTGATGGGCTATATGGTCGAGGCCGACAAGCCCGATCCCGGCATCGAGTCAGTGATCGCACGCATGGTGCAGATGGAGTTCCTGAACGCCGCCCAGGCCGTCGAGGAGGACGATACCGCCCATCTCGAAGCCATTGGCGAACTGCTAAGCCTGATCCCGTCCAGTCGGCGCGAGAATGTCGTACAGTTTCTGAAAACAGAGCATGAAGGCAAGCTGGCCAGCATCGAAAAGGCGATCCTGACCATCGAAAGCCTGCCGGAGATTCTCGTGCGCAATTCCGTCCCGGTCCTGTTCCGTGAGATCGAGGACACCACAATCACAAAGGTGCTCGGTATCCTGCAAGCCAGCAAGCCGGATGTGGCCGATTATCTGCTCGGCAACATCTCCTCGCGCATGGCCGATCAGTTCCGCGACAATCTCGAAGGCTTCCATGCGCCTTCCCCCGAGGAGTCCGAAACGCTGCTGCGCGATTTCCTGGCCACGATCATGGCACTGAAACAGGACGGGCTGGTGACGCTGCAGAAGATGGAGAAAGCCGCCAGCTAGCGAGCCGGTACGCCCCGTTTCGTAGAGTGCGTAGAGTTGTAGACTGGAGAAGCGCCCGGCCTGTTGTCGGGCGCTTCTTGCATTTCTGGCGCTAGCGGATCACCAGGTCAGCGTGGATCGCGCCGGCAGCGCTCATGGCGCGGATGATGTCGACCATTTCCTGCGGCGAGACACCCAGCGCATTGAGCCCGGTGATCAGCTCCGACAGGGTGGCATTGGCCTCAAGGATCGCGACCTGGTCGTTGCCGGTCTGGTCGATCGTGATGCTGGAGCGCGGCACGGTGATGGTTTCGCCCCGGGCAAAGGGATTGGGCTGGGACGGGATCGGGGTCTCGCGGATCGAGATCGAGATATTGCCCTGCGCGATGGCGACCTTGGAGATGGTGACATCCTCGCCGAGCACGATGGTGCCGGATTTCTCGTCGATCACGATGCGCGCACGGGTGGCGACGGCCACGGGCAGGTTCTCGATGCTGGCGAGCACGCGAGCTGGCGAGGCAGCCAGGGGGCGCAGGTCGAGATCCACGGTGCCGGGGTCGCGCATGAAGGCGACAGGCTGGCCTATGGCGCCGTTGATGGCATCCTCAATCCGCGCAGCAGTGGTGAAATCGGGGTCGCGCAGAGCGAGCGTGAGTGAGTCGCGCTGGTTGAAATCGTAACCGATCTCGCGCTCGACCCGCGCCCCATTGGGCACCGAGCCGGCGGTCGGCGTGCCGCGCGTCTCACGCGCCGCCTGGGCCTGGACGTCGATGCCGGAGACGATCACCGCGCCCTGGGCCACGGCATAGACCTGGTTGTCTGCGCCTTTCAGGGGCGTGAGGATGAGTGTACCGCCTTCCAGGCTGTCGGCATCACCGATGGAAGACACCGACACATCGATGGTTGATCCGTTGCGAGCAAAGGAGGGCAGTGTGGCGGTGACCAGAACCGCGGCCACATTGTCCGGCTTGATCTCCTCGCCCTGCACATTGATGCCAAGGCGTTCGAGCATATAGGTCAGGGAATCCTCGGTGAACGGGGAGTTCCGCACCGAGTCGCCCGTCCCGTTCAGGCCGACTACGATGCCGTAGCCGACCAGGTCGTTCTGGCGCACGCCTTCCACATCCACCACGTCGCGGATGCGCACCTGGGCCTCGGCGGACGGGGCGGCTATGAAGCTCGTGAGACTGAGGGCCAGGGCCGCGAGCAAGGGGATGCATCGTGTCATGGGACTACCTCAGGAAGTTCAGCAGGTTCAGATTGGCCAGGCGCGAGGTCAGCACATAGGAGGCTTCCAGGCTGGTCTCCAGCTCCTTCAACTCGCTGGCCGCTTCATACTGGTCACGTGACGCCAGCACATTGAAGGCATTGGTCAGCACGGTTTCCTCGGCGCCGAGCGTTTCCAGCTCGCGGCTGATCTGGGACTGGGTCAGCCCGCGCGAGGCGCGCAGCTTGGTCACTTCGGTAACGCCGGTCGCGGTGCGATGAGCGGCAAGCTCCAGAAACTCCGGATTGCCGGAAACCGCCGGCACGCCTTCCTCCGGATTGCCCAGCGCCATGACGGCGAGGCCGGAGATGAGCTGGGTCAGCGCCGGGTCCGTGCCCGTGACCCCGTCCGGATCGGAGCTGGTCGGCAGGCCGTTATAGATGTTCGCTTGCCAGCCGCCGGCCGGGTCGTTGAAATAGGTTTCCAGCGCCGCCTCGAAATCGGCTGGCGTGGCTGCGCCGGCCGCCAGTGTGCCGATATCGGCGAGTAGATCATCCACGTTGCCCATGGGGACGGTGGAAGTCGCATCACCGGCGAACAGGAACCGGTCGCCATGGCGGACATTCATCGCGGTGAAAGCCTGCTCCAGCGCGGCGCGGGCATCGCGAGCGGTATTCTCCTGGACGATGGCATCGCCAGTACCGGCAGCCGACAGCATGGTCACCGACAGCCCGTCGGCGCTTTCCTGGATCACGCTGAGACTGTCCTGGGCGATGTCCAGACGCGCTTCGCGCAGGGTCAGGCGTTCGCGGTCCTGCTGGATGGAATCGATCGCCTGCTGGCTCAGCATGGCGTTGCCGATACGGCCCGACAGGTGTTTGGTGAGATCGGAATAGCGCCCGGTGACCGCTTCCTGCGAGGTGGTGGCGACGCGCTCGCGCAGGTCGGTGATGGTCTTGCTGAGCGTGGAGGTCAGCGACAGGCTGGGGGGCAGGAGGCTCATCGGATTACAACTCCATCAGCCGGTTGATCATCTGGCTCGCCACCTCGATGATACGCGCATTGGCGGCATAGGCCTGCTCGATCAGGAGGAGGTCCTGCATCTGGGCGTCGACATCCACGCCTGAGATGTCCTGGGTGGCTTCCTTCAGCATGGAGTGCTGTTGGGTGGCGGCGGTCAGCACCGAGTCATGATGCACGCGCGCCTGGCCCGACAGCGAGGCGAGCTGGGCGACCATGTCGGTGGAGGAAAATGTGCCCTGGATGCCGTTCTCGTCAATCGCGCGCAGGTCAGTGAAGGCGCCGAGCAGATTGTTGAGAATGGTCGCATCGCCGGTCGGGCCGACCATGGTCGCGCCGAGACCATCGCGCAGGCGCGTGGTCGTGCCACCCTGCTGGGGATCGACCAGCGGGTTGACTGCGATCCGTCCGGCAAGGCCCGGCGAGGTACTGTCGGCGGGGTCGATGAAGAGGCCCGGCTCGCCATCGGCTGTGGTCGGGTCCACGCCGGCGGCCGACAGGCGGCCCATCATGTCGCCAGCAATCGTGTCGAGCTGGGCGGAGAAATTCGGGACATCGCTGTCGCGCATGGTGAAGAGTGCGCCGAACATGCCGCTGGAGACCGCACCGAAGGTGGCTGTGCCCGGCGTGATGTCCGTGTCGCCCACCATCAGGCCGGACAAGGCGCCGCTTTCGAGCGTTTCGGACGGCCCGAAAGCGCGCGAGGGGGAAAACTCGATCTGCTGGGCGCCGGAGGTGGTGACGAGATAGACACCCTCGCGGCTGAGCACTTCGATGGCGCCGGAAGAGCGCTCCACGGTCTGGATCGGCATGTATTCGCCAATCGTGTCGAGCACGCGCTGGCGCTCATCCAGCAGGGCGGCCTCATGGGCGCTGCCATCGGGCGCGCGGGCGATCTTGGTGTTCAGCGTCTCGATCTGCTTGAGCGCCTGGTTGACCACGGCGACCCCGTCATTGATCGACTGGTCGGCTTCCCCGCGCAGGCGCTCGGCCAGGGTCGAGAGATCGTTCAACTCGCGGACGATCGCCTTGGCGCCATCCAGGACGGAGGCTGCCTCGGTGGCAGATTCCGGCGAGAGGGCGGCGTTCCGCAGGGCGGATTCGAAATCGGAAAAGGCGGCGAAGAGACCCGTGCCGTCGGCAGTATCGCCGAGCCGGCTGGAAATGGACCGCCAGGCGGAGGCCATGACGCTGGCCTGGGAGAGGTCGCTGGAGGCCAGGCGGCGCTCGGCGGTGAGGCGGGCATCCTCGGTGCGCCCGATCCCGGTCGAGCGCACGCCGGAGGTCTGCCCGGCAACAATGTTCTCGGCGATGTTGACCGACCGGCGGACATAGCCGGGCGTGGTGGCATTGGCGACATTGTTCGCAACGATGTCGGCCCTCAGACCAGTGATCTGAAGGCCGGATCGCGCTGCGTTGATGGCGCTTGAAATGGTCACGATGCGTCCTGCCTGTCAGTCAAGAAGATCACCGTTTCAGGTTGGTGGTTTCCTGCAGCATCTCGTCCACGGTCTGGACGATCTTCGCATTCGAGGAATACGAGCGCTGGGTTTCGATGAGATCGGTCAGTTCCGCCGCGATGTCGGTGGTCGATTCCATCAGGTGATAGCCGGCGATACCGCCGACCGGACCCGTGCCGGCATCCCACAGATACATGTTCCCGCTGTCGGCCGAGACCTGGAAGGCCTGCGCGTCGAGCGATTTGAGACCGTTCATGTTCGGCACGTCGCCGACCGGGATCTGATAGAGTGTGCGGCGGTAGCCGGTATTGTAGATGGCCTGGACATTGCCGGCATCATCCACCTCGACCGATTGCAGGTCGCCGATCGCCGTGCCGTTCTTGGTCACCTCGGTCGGGGAGTAGGGGGCAGACAGCTGCTGGATGCCTTCGGTGCCACCCGGCTGGCCGATGAAGACGGTAACCGGGCCATGTTCGAGATTGAACGAGACCTCGCCGGTGGCCGGATCATAGGTCGCGCCGCCGCCGGCCGACGCCGCGGACAGGCGGCCGCCGGAATCCACCGCGTCGGAGAAGGTCAGGTCGAGCGTGCCGATGGCGGTGTCGGGGTCGCCGGCCGCATCGAAGATCTCCACGGTCCACTGGTTGGAGGCGCCGTCGGCCGGCACGACCGGGGAGAATTGCATGGACAGCGTCTGGGAACGGCCAAGATTGTCGAAATACTCGATCGGCAAGTCATAAGCGTCGCCCGAGGCGCCCGACATGGTCGCGTCGGCCGGCAGGTTGATGCCCAGCGCGATCTCTGTGGTCGGGCTGGTGGTGAACCGCGAGGTGGTGATGTTCACCGGCTCGAGATCGGCGCCGCTATTGCGGCTGACATTGCCCACGCTGCCGGTGTCGTCGGCCGGCCAGCCGAGCAGGAAGTGCCCGCTCTGGGTGCGCAGGAAGCCATCGGAGTCCGGATAGAAGGAACCGGTCGGCAGGAGGTTCAGTACCCGCTCGGAAGACAGCGCATTGATGCCGGCGGAATCGGTCACCGGAAACAGGCCACGGCCCGACACGGCGATGTCGGTGGCGTTGCCGGTGCCGATCAGCGAGCCGGTGGCGGCGATGTCCTTGAAGGTGTCGGTGGTCACGCCACCGGCCGAATAGGCCGAGGAGCGTTGCTGAAGAACCATGCTCGAAAAGTCGACCATGGTGCGCTTGTACCCATAGGTCGCCGAGTTCGCGATATTGTCGGAAATTGTAGAGAGGCGGGTGGCGTTGGCGTTCAAGCCCATCACGCCCGCATTGAGGGAGGATGAAATGCTCATATCGGTTGCTCCGGTGGCGGATGACACCCGATATGAGAATTGACTGGTTAATAAGCCGATAACCCAGAGTTAAGCGACGGCGCTCAATTGGTAAGGATCGTGATCGAGATCCGGCGGTTCTCCGGGGCGGTCGGATCCTCGGTATCGAGCGGCTCGGTATCGGCCCGGCCGGACACTTCCACAATGCGGTCGGGCGACAGGCCGGCATGCACCAGCAGGCGTCGGGCAGTATTGGCCCGGTCGGCCGACAGGTTCCAGTTGTCGTAGACCGCGTCATTGCGATAGCGCAGGCTGTCGGTATGGCCGACGATCTTGATGTCGTTGCCGAAAGCGTCGAACGAGCCGGACACAGCCTCAAGCAGCTCTTCCATGAGCCCGGACGGACGGCTGGAGCCGACCTGGAACAGCGGGGCATGCTGGGAGTCGGTGATTTCCAGCACAATGCCTTCCGGCGACATCTTGATCAGCAGGTGATCGGAGATCTGGCGGCCTTCCTCGCTCAGGCTTTCCTTGAGTTGCTCCAGGCTGCCGGCAATCGCATCGCCGCTGGCTTCAGAGCCCGGCGCCTCGTCATTGGGCGCGGTGTCGGATTCCCGGTTGGTTGGGAAAGGCTCGTTCTCCTGGCGTGCGCCGCCAGTGCCTGAGCGCGAAAGCGTCTCCTCGGTAAAGACCGACGAGCCGCTGAGGCCGTCCGTGCCGCCGCCGGAGATCCGGCTGATCGGGATCGAGGGGCTGAAATAGTCGGAGATGCCCTTGCGCTGTTCTTCCGTGGTGGCGTTGAGCAGCCACATCAGCAGGAAGAACGCCATCATCGCGGTCACGAAGTCGGCATAGGCCACCTTCCAGGCACCGCCATGGTGCCCATCGGCCTTCACGATCTTTTTCCGCTTGATGATTGTCGGCTGTTGCGCAGCTGACGAGTGCCTGTCCATTCGCCCCACCATTCTAGTGTGATGGTGAAGGGGTAACAAAACTCGGTGAAATAAGAGTGCGGGTCTGCCTCGGAGTTTCCCCCGCATTGCTAATCTTTTGTAAACCGTTGCAGCGACAGACAGTTAGGAATTGTTCACGATTTCCCGGGGTCTGCTGGCTGTGTCGAACGTGCTGCGAAAGAAGATCGATCTCGCGTCCGGCTTGCCGCCGAGCGTGCTCGAGCTGCATGCGCTCTGGCACCTGATGGTCGACCAGGTCGGCCAGTGGGCACGCGAGACCTTCGACTATGATGCCAGGCCGGCCATCGAGTCTCGCAAGGTCATGTCCGGCGCCGACGCACAGGCCCTGATCGAGAACGGCTTTGCCAACTGCTTTACGTCTGCGGCCTCACCCGGGCTTGTGGCGATCCTGCTCGATAATGGCGCGGCGACCCATGCCGCCGCAGCGCGCCTGCGCCAGGTGCCCGCCAGCCTCGCCGATTCCTCCAGCCTGTTCCTTCGGCTGATGAGCGAACAGCCCGCCATTTCGCTCTGGCAGGACCTTGTCGACAATCTGCCCGGCCATTCCAGCGAAGTGGAAGCGCCCCCGCTGGGCGAGCCGGCAAGCGTGACCGGCGGTTTTGAGCCGGCTCACCGCTATCTCAATACCACGATCCGGGTTGAGCTCACCGAGGGGGAAGGACGGATCTCCTTCCTTTTCGACATGGAGTACCTGCAGGCCACCGCGCGCGTGCTCGGGCATGCTGCAAAGCATGGCGGCGGGCAGGTCAGCGCGCAGGGCCTGTCGACACTGCGCGAACGCGTGCGCGGCTCGACCATCACGCTCGATGCCGTGCTCGACCGCATGACCATGAGTCTCGGCGACTGCTCGCGCCTTGAGGTCGGCCAGGTGCTGACCCTGTCGGAAGTCAATTCCGACCGGCTCACCCTGTGTGCCGGCACGGTCAATGGCCGCGTGGATATCGGCGAGGGCCAGCTGGGCGTCTGGAAACAGCGCCGGGCAATGAAGCTGACCACTGAGGTCCTGGAGAGTTTCACCAGGGACCTGGGGAGTTTGTGATGTGGATCGGGGCTGAACAGTTGAGAGTTCCTGGAGGGGTTCGATGAATGCGATCGGCGGTATCATCGTCACGCTGGTGATGGTGTTTGGTGGATATCTGTTGGCTGGCGGCAAGCTTGGGATCATCACCCATGCCCTGCCGTTCGAGCTGATGATCATTGGTGGGGCGGCGGTCGGCGCCTTCCTGTCGGCAAATGACTTCACCACCATCAAGCATACCGGCGGCGACCTCGTGGCCGCCTTTGCCGGTCCGAAATGGAAGAAGAAGGACTATCAGGACCTCTTGTGCCTGATGACGGAGCTGCTTCAGGTCCTGAAGGAAAACCCGGTCGATATCGAAGCCCATATCGAGGCGCCGAAGGATTCAGAGATCTTCCAGCGCTACCCGAAGATCATGAAGGACCATGCCGCGATCGAGATGATCTGCGACACGATCCGCTCGATGATCATGAACTTCGACAATGTCCACCAGGTCGAGGAATTGCTGGAAGACCAGCTGGAAAGCCTGCTGGAGGAGCACCTGCACGGCGCCCATGCGCTGCAGAACATGGCCGACGCCCTGCCGGCACTGGGCATCGTTGCCGCCGTGCTGGGCGTGATCAAGACCATGGCCTCGATCGACAAGCCGCCGGAAATTCTCGGCGGGATGATCGGCGGCGCCCTGGTCGGGACCTTTCTCGGCGTGTTCCTCGCCTATGGTATCGTCGGCCCGTTCGCGAACCGCGTGAAGCATATCCGCACCGAGGAGCACTTCTTCTACGCAATGATCGGCGAGGTGCTGGTCTCCAACCTTCACCGCAATCCCGTCAATATCTGCGTCGAGGTCGCCCGGCGCCATGCGCCCTCGCGGGTGCGCCCGACCTATGACGAGGTCGAGCAGGCCATCAGGGAGCTCAAGCGCGCGGCATGAGACAGCTTCCCGCCCTTCTTCTCGGCCTTGCATGGCTTCTGCCTGCCGGCACGGCGCTGGCGGAAGATCCACCCGCAACGCCGCCGCCCGAACGCGACAGCGAGGCCCTGGCCAGCGAGTTGGACAGGGTCGTGCGCGAGGCGCTGGAACAGGGACTTCTGGCACCGGTCGGGCAGAGCGGTGCGCCCGCGCATGAGGCCGCAGCCGATGCGCCTCACCTTCCCGAAACCGACAGCCACGAGGCGGCCGCCCCCGAGCCTGTGATCTATGGCTGCGAGGGCATGGTTGCGCCGGATTTTACCGCGGTGGCCGAACTGGGGCGCTACCAGGACATCTATGCCCTGCCGATCCAGGGCGGGCCCTCGCCGGACCCTGCCGAGGTCAAGCTGCTCACCAAGGCCTATATCGCGCTCGGCATGAACTCCGAGGCGATGATGGTCATGCAGCGCAGCAGCGATCCCTCGCTGGCGCCGTATCGCGAGATCGCCATCCTGATGGAAAGCCGCTCACGTCCGAATACCGAGTTCTTCCGCACGCTGGCCGAATGCGATTCAAAGGCCGGGTTCTGGCTCTCCATCGCGCTGATCGCCGACAATCGCCCCGATGGCGTGGCGCTGCTACGCGATCACATGGCCGATTATCGCCGCCTGCCGCTGCAACTGCGCGCCAATGTCGCCACCATCACGGCTTCCGCACTCAGCGGGCTCGACGAGATCACGCTGGGCCGGCGTCTGCTGGCCGATTTCACCGAGGAAGAGATCGCCGATTCCGCGCGCCTGCAATTCTCGCTCGCGCTCCTGAACATGGGCGAGGGCCGCTATGACGGCGAGGATATCGTCCGCGACTTCATGCTTGAGCCGCAATACCAGCAGGAAGCGCTGGGCGCGATCCTGCGCAGCGATCGCGCCATTACCGGGGTGGAGAAGGATCTCGTGATCGAGGCGCTGATGCGCCAGATGGCGCTGGGCGAGGACGAGGCCGATCTCGCCGCAAGCCTCGGCTTTACCTTGCGCGAGCTGAGCTCGGGCACCTATTATGAAGAGATCGCCGAACTGGCCGACCTGCCGGGCCTGCAGGGCGAGGCCTCTCAGGAAGCGATCCGCCACCACTATGTCGGTGCGCTGCGCCGGGGTCTGGCGAGCGAAAGCCCGCTCGGCAATCTCGCCGCCATCCGCGCGCTGGTGTCGGAGAAACGGCTGGTCGATGGCGAGGCCGAGGAAGCCGACCTGTTCCAGCAGGCGACCCTCGTCGCCGAGCGTCTCGGCCGCACCGCGCTGGCAGCGCGCCTCGCCGAGATCGCCCATGATGGGGACAGCGCCGTGCTCTACCATGCCGAACTGGCCTACCGCCACGGCGAGGACGCCGCCGTGATCTCGCTGGCTGAGGCCCATACCGGCAATCCGGACATCACCCTCCTGGGCGCGCGCAGCGCCGTGCGGATGGGCGATATGCGCCTGCTGGCGGGCCTGGTCAGCCGTCTTGAACTGACGCCGGAAACCGTCCTGACGCTGATCGAGGACGATGCCGACAGCGGCAAGTGGGTCGTGCCCGACCGCGTCTATGGCGTCGCCCAGGGCCTCAGCGACGGCGATAGTGTCACGCGCGTCACCCGTGTGCTCGCTGCCCGCGCGGTGGCCCGGCGTGCCGTGGCAGCGCCCCAGCCCATCACCATCGCGAAAGTGCCGGAGGTCCTGCAGGGCACCCGGCAGGCGCTTGCCGCCCTGACACGGGAGATGAACTGATGTCGAACGCGATCTATGCCTCTCTCGCGCGCCAGCAGGGCCTGTTGCAGGAAATGCAGGTTGTCGCGAACAATCTCGCGAATGCGTCCACCACGGGCTACAAGTCCGACCGCGCCATCTTCGGCGAGCTGCTCGTGCCCAACGGGCCGGGCGGGGCGGGCATGTCCATGGGGGCGCTGTCGGGCCATGCCTTCATGTCCGAGCAGGGCGCGCTGAAATTCACCGGCGGCGCGTTTGATTTCGCCGTCCAGGGCGAGGGCTATTTCGTCATCGACACGCCACAGGGGCAGCGGCTGACCCGCGCCGGACACTTCCAGCTCGATCCGGAAGGCCGCCTGGTCGACGCCCATGGAAATGCCGTGATGGGCGCGGGCGGCAACGAGATCACCATCCCGCTGGAGGCGACCAGTATCTCGGTTGGCAATGACGGCACCATTTCATCGAATGGCGAGATCCTCGACCGGATCGGCGTCGCCCGGGTCGACGGTGAACTGCTGCGAGATTCCAACTCCTATTTCAACGCACCGGACGGCTTCGAGAATATCGAGGAGCCGACCATCATCCAGGGCGCACTGGAGCAGTCGAATGTCTCTCCGGTGATGGAAGTGTCCCGCATGATCGAGGTGCAGCGCGCCTATGAGGCCGGACAGACCATCCTGGAACGCGAAGACCAGAGGATCACCCAGCTCATCACCGCCCTGCGCGAGGGATAGGGCCCAATCAAGGGAGTAAAGCGTGAAATCATTGCAGATTGCCGCAACCGGGATGGCCGCCCAGCAAATGCGTGTCGAGGTCATTTCGAACAATATCGCCAATATGAGCACGGCGGCCTACAGGCCGCGCACGGCGGAATTCTCCGACCTGATGTACCAGCAGTATCTCACGCCCGGGACGATCACCTCCCAGGTCGGGACGCTGGTGCCGGCCGGCATCCAGCTCGGCACGGGCGTGCGCCCGTCGACCGTGTCGATGGAAATCACCCAGGGTGCCCTGCGCGAGACCGGTTCCGAGCTTGACCTGGCTATCGATGGCGCGGGTTATCTGGAAATCACGCTGCCGTCGGGCGATCCGGCCTATACCCGCGACGGCAAGCTCAACCGCAGCGCCGATGGCGAGATCGTCACCTCTGACGGTTTCCCATTGGCCGACGGCATTGTCATTCCCGATGATGCGCGCCGGATCTCGATCAGCGCCGATGGCGAGGTGGTGGCCTATTTTGACGGCGAGCCGGAAGGCCAGCCGATCGGCACGATATCTCTGGTCCAGTTCGTCAATGAAAAGGGCCTGGAAGCCATGGGCGGGAACATGTTCCGCGAGACCGAGGCGTCCGGCACACCGAACCAGCTGGTGCCCGGCACCGAGGGCGTCGGTTTCCTGCGCCAGGGATACCTGGAAGATTCCGCGGTGGATGTGGTCAAGGAGATCTCCGACCTGATCGAGGCCCAGCGCGGATACGAGCTCAACTCCAAGGTCATCACGGCATCTGATGAGATGCTCGCGGCCACAACCCGGCTGAGATAGACCCATGATCACGCACGCTGCCGCCGCCATTTCCGCCATGCTCCTCATACCCGGCTCCGGGTCGCTGGTCGCGACCGACGTGATCCGGGCCGGCGACCAGGTGACCCTGTCGAATGCCGATCCGGGCGACAGTATCGATGCCGGCGACGAGGCCGTCATGGGCCGCGAGGCGCGCCGCACCATCTATGCCGGCCAGGAGATCACGCTCGACAATACGCGCGCCATGCGCCTGGTGAAGCGCAACCAGATCGTGACCGTGAAATATATCAGCGGCCCGCTGGAAATCTCCACCACCGGCCGGGCCATGGGCGAAGCGGCGGCCGACGAGCCGGTTTCGGTCCTCAATCTTCAGACGCGCCAGATGGTGCAGGGAATCGTTCAGGAAAGCGGATGGGTACTGGTCCAATGAAATATATTCTCTCTATGCCCGCCCTCGCCATGGCCGTATCGGCCTGCGCCAGCAGCCCGCAGCCGGACTATGCGTCGGCCGCGCCGCAGACCACGCAATGGATCCCCGCCGAGCCGGAGCAGCAGCCTGCGCGCCTGCAGACCGCCTCGCTCTGGGAAACCTCTCCGAACTCCCTGCTCGCGCTACGCCGCGCCAAGGATGTCGGCGACCTTCTGACCGTTGTGGTTGAGATGGACGACCAGGCCAATCTGAAATCCTCGCTGTCGCGCTCGCGCGGGTCGAGCGAGAATATGAGCATCGGGGCATTCCTCGGCCTGGAGAATCTCGCCGGGAACTTCCTGCCGGAAGGCTCCAGCCTGTCGCCGGCGATCGACTTCAACCGCGATTCAGACCTTGCCGGCTCCGGCGCGGTGAACCGGGCCGACCAGGTGACCTTCACCCTGGCCGCGCGCGTGGTCGGGGTCGAGCCCAACGGCAATCTCATCATCCAGGGCTACCAGCAGACGCTGGTCGGCAACGAGGTGCGCTACCTCACCGTGTCCGGTGTGATCCGCAGCCAGGACATCACCCGCGAGAACACGGTCAGCTACGACAAGATTGCCGACGCCCAGTTCTCCTATCTCAGCGAAGGCGAGGCGACCGCGGCCATGCAGCGCGGCGCCGTGCCCAAGCTGATTGACCGTGTGAACCCCTTCTAGAGCACAAGGCACGACGACCCATGAAACACATCATCGCTGCGATTGTCGTGATTGTCTGCATCGTGCTGGGCGGGTTCGGGGCGCATTTCCTGAAATCCGGCAGTGGGGGCGGCGGTGAGGCCCATGCTGCCTCCGGTGGTGGCGGGCATGGCGGCGATGATGGTCATGGCGGAGGCGATGGTCATGGCGGGGGCGGGCATGGCGCACCGGCGGCCAGCAGTGGCGGACATGGCGGCGGCCACGGCGCCAGTAGCGGGGGCGCGTCGGGCGATGTCTCCTATTATCGCTTCACCCGCGAATTCGTTGTGCCGATCCTCGATGGCGACCGGGTGGCAAGCCTGGTGATCCTGAACATCAACCTGGAAGTGGATAATTCGATCTCCTCCCAGCTCTTCACCCAGGAGCCCAAGCTGCGTGACAATATCATGTCGACCCTGATCGCGCTGAGCAGCGACGGCGACACCTTCCAGAGCATCACCCGGGTCGAGAGCTATGAATCGGTGCGCTCCATGGTGTTGATGAACCTGAAGAATGTGGTCCCGCACGGCATCGAGAACGTCCTGATCGTGGATATGGCCAAGCAGGATCTGTGACCGGCTGCTCCCCTCTCTCCGATTCCCCGCGACTTGATCCACTGGGTCCATCAACTGCCATCGATCCCATGCCATGGGGTGAAACAGGAGACCGGCAGCCTCGCCCAGAGCCTACGCCGCCAACTCTCCCATCGCTTCGCCCAGAGATGGACCCAGTGGATCAAGTCGCGGGGAGTCGGTTCCGTCGCGCCGCGAACTTGGAGTGGGGAGTAGACTTGGAATCCCGGCCCCATGGTTCGTCTCCGCTCACCATGAGGCTGATCCAGGCTCAAAAGTAGCTGCGCCTAGTCTTCCTTGCGGGCGTTGCCCACATCCGTAGTGAGGTGGGAATCGGTTCCCAGGACGGTTTCCCCGCCTTCGGTCGAGACATCGGTTACCGTGGTGATGATGCGCGGTGCCATGGTGCCGAGATAGCCGCCATCCTCGTCGAACAGGTCGATGGAGAACTGGTAGATCCCGTCGGCGGCGTCCTCTCTCGTGCCGTCCAGGTCCCCGTCCCAGCTATAGGTGGCGTCCTTCGACTTCAGGGTGCGGGTGTGGACCACATCGCCATCGGCATTGCGCACCGAGAGCACCGCCCGGTCGGCGGCGTCGGGTATGTCGGCGGTGAACTCCACCTCAGAGCCGCCATAGGGCACCCAGGAGGATTCCACGGAGATCTTCTGGCCCAGCCAGTCGCTGGCAATGATGGCGTGCAGGTCGCCGATCATGGCGGCGATACTCTCCAGGCTATCATTGGAGCGCACCTGTTGTTCCAGGGTGGAGAAGGTGGCGAGCTGTTCGACGAACTGGGTGGAGTCCATCGGCGAAAGCGGATCCTGGTTGCGCACCTGCGCGGTCAGCAGCTGGATGAAGCTGGTGAATTCCTGGCCGAAATTCTGCGGCGTGGCCGGCGCATTGCCGTTACCGGTGGTGTTGGCCGTATTCGTGGTGGAGGCAACTTCAGTCATCGTACACTCCTAGAGCCGGATGTTCAGTCCGCCGCCGGCGCGCGGCGGCTGGATGTTGCGGGGTGGGGGAGAGGCGAGCCGCACAGACATGTCGGCGCGCTCATTGGCTGGTTCTCGGCCGGTGCCGGCAAATTGCGGGCGGTCGGACCCGCCATTCTGGCCATTGGAGGTTTCCTGCCGGAAGGTCATGTCGCCGGAAGTGAGGCCCTGGCGTTCCAGCGCCTGGACGAGCTCGAAATGCATGGCGCGCAGGTGGCGCATGGCTTCCGGCGTCTCGCCGGTCACGGTGATGTGCTGCACGCCCTGGGCGTCGATCTTGAAGTCGATCGAGACCCGGCCAAGCTCGGGCGGATCCAGGCGGATGACCACGCGGTCCTGCGGATCCTCGGCGCCAGAGACCGTGTCGGTGATGATCGAGACCACTTCGGCCGGCGAGGCCGTGACCATGGCCTGGCCGGGCGGCACGGCGAATGTCGTTGCCTGCGCCTGGGCGGTCGTCGCCGGCGCCGAGGCCGCAGCCGGGGCGCCGGCGCTCATCATGGCCGGTGTAGTACTGGATGTGCCTTCGACGCGGCCAGCCGCATCGCCGGTGGCGGCGCCATGAATGGCATGGTCGGTCCCGCTGCCGGACGCGCCTGAAGCGCTGGCGGCATCGAGCGCGGCGAGATCGGATTTCGGCGCATCCTCGCGAGCCGGGGCAGGCGATGTGTCGGCCGGTTCGGCAGTCGCTTCGGGCTCGATATCGGCCTGGAACTCAAGGTCTGTCTGAGCTTCGCCTCCTGTGGCGTCGGAGCCATCGCCCATATCGGCATTGGTGCCGGGCTTGATCTCGGTCTCTCCACCCGCTTCCACAGCGGGGGCTTCAGCCCTGGAGTCCTGCGCCTGATGACCGGGCTGGGCTTCTTCAACGGGCTGCTGCGAGGCCATTTCAGCGGCGTCCGCGGGAGTTCTTGCCGCTGGCTCAGCGGTCTGCGGCGGGGCTGGAACGGCGGCCAGGAGAAGTTCTTCCTCGACTGAGTCGGCCCCCTCGGAATCGGCTTCGGAGGCTTGGGCCGCAGCAATTTCCGGGAGGCCGGTTCCAGGCGCTTCGGCGCCAGCCGGCATGTCTTCAGCCGGGATAATCCAGGCAGGCAGAGCGGTGGCGGGGTCTGTTTCGTGCGCGGAATCTGTTGCTGCCACGGGGGCAGGACGCTCAGTGCCGGCTTCGATCAGGCTGAAGCGGAAGGCCTCGCCCTGGCCGGGCGCGCGGCGGGGCGCTGACAGTGGGTCGAGCGATTTTGCACCGGTCAGACCTAGCAGGTCGGTTTCCATGGTCCGGTTCATTCGCGCCCTGCTCTTAAGAGTTCATTTACCCTATTCAAACAAAGCCTAGTAAATCGGACGTTAATGAAACGGGCTCTGCAGTTAAGTCTTCCGCAGCCGGACGAGGAGCGATGACATGGCCATTCCAGTCTTTCCGCTTCGCCCCGCCATGGCGGGGCCAACGCCGACCGCCCAGCCCGAACCGCGCCGCGAAGCCGAGGGCGCGCTACAGCTGGGCCAGCGTTTCGAACAGATGCTCTGGGCCGAGATGCTGAGCCATTCCGGTCTGGAGAAAGCCTTCACGCAGAACGGCGGCGAGGCGGCGGCCTCCTTTTCCCGCTATATCGTCGAGGCCATCTCCGAAGACCTTGCCAGAACCCATCCGCTGGGCTTTGCCGACGAGATAAATCTTCCCGCGACAGGCGAGCCAACTGTAAACACTGGCAATTCGGAGTCCGGGCAATGAGTGGCCGGTTCGACCTGGAGACACTCACCCGGCTGCGCGACATCCTTGTCACCGAGCGCGAACTGATCGTTACCGGCCGGGCCAGGGAAGCGGCCGGACTGATCCGCGACAAGGCCAGCGCGATGGAGGCGGTCGAGGCCGCCGTCAATGCCGTTCCGGCGGCTGCGATCCCCGCGCCCGAGCGCCGCGAGATCGAGAACGTCATTCAGCTCGCCCGCGAGAATGCCGTCTATTTCGAAGCAATCCGCAATGGCCTTCGCAGTGCGATCACGCGCCTGGAGTCCATGCATGCCAACGCATATGTTGGTTCCTATGGCGCCCACGGCCAGCAGCTTGCCTTCCCACAGGCAACCGGCGCCTACAGAAAAAAAGCCTAGCCGATTAACTAATCATACACGTGCGGCTGGTAGCGCTTGACCCAACAACCAGGACCGGTTGCAGGGGCTACCCGATCGTCAGGATGACACGTTTGTATATTCCCGCGGCGCGGACGACGCGCCCACACTGAGAGAAGAGGCAAGACAAATGTCCAGCATTCTTACCAACAACAGCGCCATGGTTGCGCTCGAAACCCTGCGTGGCATCAACAAGAATCTGACAACGGTTCAAAACGAGATATCCACCGGCAAGAAGGTGGCCACCGCCAAGGACAACGCGGCGATCTGGGCCATCTCGACGGTCATGTCGACCGACGTGCAGAGCTTCAAGCAGATCACGGACTCCCTGAACAAGGGCTCTTCCGTTGTCGGCACGGCCCGTTCGGCCTCTGAGCAGGTCACGACCCTGCTGCAGGAAATGAAAGAGCTGATCGTTTCGGCCCAGGAAGATCTCAGCGCCGATGACCGCGCCAAGATCCAGACCGAGATCGACGGCAAGCGCACCACGATCAGCAACATCGTGAACGCCGCCCAGTTCAACGGCGTGAACCTGCTCAAGGGCACTGACGACATGTCGGTCCTGGCCTCGCTCGACCGTGCGGCGGACGGCACGGTCACGGCGACCAAGATCACCGTGGCCCGCAACGACCTGACCACCACGGGTGCTGTGGACGCCGCCGACAAGGAAGCCGGCGATGCCGGTTATGTGTCGACCGAAGACACGCTGACGCCGAGCAATATCGACAAGGAAGCCGGTGATGCCGGTTTCATCACGGCCTCGCAGGCTGGTGCCCTGGCTGACACCGAAACCCTGACCCTGACCTTCGCTGGCGGCGATATTGCCGAAGGCGACGTGTTCGCCTTCACACTGGGCGGTTCGGACTTCACCTACACGGCCGCAGACGGCGACACGATCAATGACGTGGTCGCGGCCCTGCGTTCGGATATCGACGATGCAGGTATCGCCAATCTCGGCGCGGCCGGCGGTGCCGATGCCGGCGACCCGAGCGTCGATGATGCGACCATCACGGTCACCGCGTCCGGCGCCGTGACCTGGGATGAGACCACGATCGAAACCACCTTCGAGCAAGAGCAGATCGCCGACACGGAATCCGTCGACGTGACGGTTGCCGGTGGCACCATCGCTGAAGGTGACATCTTCACGATCAGCGTCGGTGGTGAGAGCTACGAGTACATCGCGGAAGATGGCGACACCAACAATGATGTCGCTGCGGCTCTGAAGACCCTGATCGATGCCGACGAGATCGAGAACCTTGTCGTCACGGTGACCGATGCCGACGATCCGACCACTGACGCGGCCACGATCAACCTGGCTGCCGATGGCGGCGCCGTGGTGATCAGCCTCAGCGGCCTGGGCTCGCAGGACGCGGCCACGGATGCCGGCGGCCTCGGTGCCCTGGAAGACCTGTCGGTTGAAACCGAAGCGGAGGCGACGGCCGCCCTGAGCACGATCGAAGACCTGATGGACACCGCGATCTCCGCGGCTGCTTCCTTCGGTTCTTCCCAGAAGCAGATCGAAGGCCAGGCCACGTTCGTTCAGTCGCTGATCGACTCGATGACCTCCGGTATCGGCGCCATGGTCGATGCAGACATGGAAGCGGCTTCGGCCAAGCTTCAGGCTCTGCAGGTGCAACAACAACTGGGCGTGCAGGCCCTCTCGATTGCGAACTCTTCGCCGCAGACCCTGCTTGCGCTCTTCCGCTAAACCCGGCGGTGACCCGGGCGCCTCGCGCCCGGGTCATTTCCGACCCAAAGTTCATTAGGAGTGCAAATTGCAACAACTGGCTTCCAAGGCGTACGGCCAAGTCACCCAGCGTACGGCGAACGAAAAACAGATCGAGTTTGCGCTCTTCCAGCAGATTACCGACCAACTCGAAGAGGTTGAGCAGGCCGAAGCGCCTGCTCCGGCCATTTGGGCCGATGCCATTGACCGCAATCTCCAGCTCTGGACGATGCTGATGGCCGACCTGCTTCTCCCTGAGAATGCCCTGCCGATCGACACCAAGCAAAGCCTGCTGAATGTTGCGCATTTCGTGCGCCGTCACTCCATGCAGCTGCTGTCCGGAAACGGCGAACTTGCCGATCTGATCGAAGTCAATCGTACCATCATGGCCGGTATCTCGCCGGCCAGGGGCAATCTTGGGGAGGTAGCTGCCTGATGTCAGGACTCGTTTTGAAGCTCGCCGCTGGCGAGCGCGTCGTGGTCAACGGCGCGGTTCTCGAAAATGGCGACAAGCCGGCGCGCGTGCGTATCGCGGACAGCAATGTCCGCGTGTTGCGTTGCCGCGACGCCCTGCGCCCTGAAGATGTCGATACGCCGGTCAAGCAGGTCTATTTCGGCGTCCAGCTCCTGATCACGGGAGACCTGGACGAGGCCCGCGCCCTGCCGGCCATCGATGCGGAATGCTGCAAGCTGCAGGACGTGTTCGAGCTGATCGATCCCAAGCTCGTGCCGCTGCTGCGCACCATGGTTGAACGCGGCAATTACTATTCCGCCCTCTGCCATCTGCGCCAGATGATGGTGATCGAAGACGAGCTCTTGCGGCATGCTTCGACCTCTTCTTCTCCCGTCCTGCAGGCGGCGGTATAATCCCATGTACCAGCCGGCGATACCGGTGTCGGGATACAGTGGCTGGAAGTTCCTCCAGTCCACCTATTCCCGTCAGCTGGAAAACTTCGCCGACACCGCCACGGTCAAGAATGACCGGGACTATCTGACCTCCAAGCTCTCCGAGCCGATCTCCAAGGAAGACTTTCTGGATGATCGCCGCCTCCTGCGCATTGCGATGACCTCGTTCGATCTGGGGGGAGAAGAGTGGAAGCGCGGCTATATCGACAAGGTCCTGGAGGAGGTGAACGACCCTGACAGCACCTTCCTCGCGCGCTTGAACAATACCGCCTACACGGCCTTTGCGGAGACCTTCGCGCCCAACGAAGACGAGATGATCTCCCTCAGCGAGGCGCAACTTTCCGTACTTGCCGACAATTACGAGACCGCCGCCTTCAAGCTGGCTGTGGGTGAGGTCGACGGCAATATGCGCCTGTCGCTGAACTACCAGTCGCGCATCGCGGACATTGTCGGCACGGCCTCCAGCGACAATGCGATCCTCTATCGCATGCTCGGCGACGTGCCGATCCGGACCGTACTTGAGGGGGCGCTGAACCTGCCGAGCGAGTTCAGCAAGCTCGATCTCGACCAGCAGGCAGGCATACTGAAGGACAAGCTGTCTTCCCAGTTGGGCATCAATGACCTGCAGACGCTGACAGACCCGGCAAGGATCGACCGTATGCTGGAGCGGTTCCATGTCATGGAGACCGTCCGCAATGGTACGGTCGACTCCCTGACACCCGGCGCCACGGCGCTGACCCTGCTCGGCAATATGGGGTCTTCAGCCAGTCAGAACCTGTTCCTGAGCATGTTCTACTAGGCGGGTTTCGCTTCCGCCCCCGCCGGCTCGGCCGGCATCAGGATCGCCCGCAGTGCATCGAAGGCCGCCTCGACCCCATCCGGGTTTGGCTGGCTGACAAAACCGTCGAGCAGGGCCGCGAGGGCAATCGCGCGGTCGGTGTCGGGGTCCTTGCCCATTTCATAGAGATTGGCGCGCAGCATGGGCGCGACCTCTTCATAGAGCGCGACCAGGCGCCGGTATTCGCCCAGCAGCACATTCTCCTCGCGCGTGGCCGCCGAGGGGAGCGCGCGCGAGATCGAGCGCAGCACATCCACGGCCGGATAGCGCCCGCGCTCGGCGATCTCGCGCGACAGGATCATGTGCCCGTCCAGGATGCCGCGGATCATGTCGGCCACGGGCTCTTCCATGTCCGAACCGGCCACCAGCACCGAATAGATTGCGGTGATATCCCCGGTGCCCTCCGTGCCCGGCCCGGCGCGCTCGCAAAGCTCGGCGATGACGCGCACGGTGGAGGGCGGGAAGGCATTAAGGGCCGGGGTCTCGCCGGCCATCAGCGCGGTCTCGCGATGGGCCTCGGCAAAGCGGGTGATGGAATCGACCAGGAGCAGCACCTGGTGGCCCTGGTCGCGGAAATGCTCGGCCGCGGCCATGGCGCAATAGGCCGCGCGCTTCTTCGCGCCCGGCGGTTCGCTGGAGGTGGCGGTGACCACCACGGTACGCGGCAGCACGCTGGCCGGCAGTTTCGAGCGCAGGAAGTCGTTCACCTCGCGCGAGCGTTCCCCGATCAGCGCGATGACCACCCGGTCGGCTTCCAGCCCGGCGGCAAGCGATCCGAGAAAGGTCGACTTGCCGATGCCAGAGCCTGCGAAGAGGCCCATGCGCTGGCCCTGGCAGACCGGCAGCAGCGTGTCGGTCACCATCCAGCCCGACGCCATGCGCGCGCCGAGCTGGCGGCGGGCATGGGCGGGCAGGGGAGAGGCCTGCAGCGGGCGTGAGGTGGCATTGCGCTTGGGCCGCGCGGCGCCCTCGCCGGCAACATGGCCGCGGAAATCCACAACTTGTCCCAGCCAATGATCGCCCGGCTCGACGCGCGCTTCCGGCTCGATCTGGACCCGGTCGCCGATCCGGATGGATTCACATGGTGAGAACAGGAGCGCGGTCACGCTGTCGGCCGACACGCGCAGGATTTCCCCGAAGGCGGAAAGTCCGGGCTTTTCAATGCGGATCTCGTTGCCCACCCCGGCAAGCTCGCTGACACCGGCGATCCTGATCACGCCGGGCGCCACATCGGTGACCGTTCCCCACAGCTCATAGAGGCGATTCTTGAGAGGTGCAGAGGAGGCGGCCATGCGCTGCGAACCGTGAATCAGCGTTAATCCTTTGTTTAACCTATCGCCCCATTTCTTGTGCAAAGGTTAAACAAGGTAAACAGAATTGTCCTCTGGGTTCACACTTTTGCAGATTTACGGCGCAATGGCCCGCCATGCTGCGGAGGCCCAGCGTGTCAGCGCGACCAATATCGCGCATGCCAACGAGCCGGGCTACAAGGCCCAGGACGTGGAGTCCTTCCAGGATTTCATGTCGCGCGTGACCTCCGGCCAGGCCCAGAACGGGCTCGACAGCGCTTTCCGCATGCTCGACTCCGATACCCCCGTTTCCCCCAATGGCAACTCGGTCAGCCTGGAGGCGGAAGCCTTCAAGTCGGCCGAGGCGATGGGCAACCACACCATGGCGCTGACCGTTTACAGCAAGTCGCTCGACCTGTTGCGCACGGCGCTTGGCAAAGGCAGGTAGGAGGCTGACCCATGAATCCGCTCAAGGCGACAATGATGCAGGCCGTTTCCGGCATGCAGGTCCAGTCCCAGCGCATCGGCGTGACCTCGGAAAACATCTCCAATGCCGACACGCCCGGTTATCACCGCAAGGTGCTGACCGTCGAGGAAGGCACCGGCGCCGAGCAGTTCCAGTCCGTACGTGTCACGCTCGACCAGGCACCCGGCGAGCAACGCTTCGATCCCAGCCATCCCATGGCGGACGCGGAAGGCTATGTGACCATGTCGAATGTCTCGCTGGTGACCGAAATGGCCGACATGCGCGAAGCCAACCGGTCCTATGAGGCCAACCTCAATTCGTTCCAGCAGGCGCGCAGCATGTACCGCTCGCTGCTGGATATCCTGCGGCGCTAAGGAGGAGTGACCCCATGTCTGTGACGTTCAATCCCTACACGGCCCTCAATACCCCGCGGCCCACGGATGCGGCCAAGACCGCCGACACGGCCAAGAGTGCCGAGGGCGCCGGCCAGGGCGCCAACCCGGTCGCCGACGGCATTTCCGAGTTCAAGCAGGCCATGGAAACGGCTGAGCAGACGGCGGTGCAGACGGCTGTTTCCGGCGCAGACCCGCATGCCATGGTCGAGGCGCTCGCCAATGCTGAAATGATGCTCGATACGGCCGTAACCATCCGTGACAAAGTGGTCGAAGCCTATCAGGAATTGCTGCGTATGCCGGTCTGAGCCTTCGGCGGCATCTGCAGTTACAGGAATGAGATCCCCGGCCAGAAGGCCTGAAAACGGGGGAGGCGGTGATGTCGGAAGCGGAAATCTTTGAAATCGTCCGGGCCCATATCTGGGGCGCGGTGATGATGGGCCTGCCGATCCTGGCGACCACGCTCGTGCTCGGCTTCGCCATCGGCCTGTTGCAGGCCCTCACCTCCATCCAGGAAATGACGCTGACCTTCATTCCGAAGATCCTCGGCGTGGTCGTCGTGTTCCTCTTATCGCTCGGCTACATGGCGCGGATCGCCCTCGATCTGTTCAACAATGCCGTCCTTCCCATGATTGCCGGATAAGGGCCCGACATGCCGACATCCATGAACCTGCTCGAACTGTCGCGGCCGACCTCGCTGCTGGCCATCGGGCTGATGCTGATCATCCTGCTCATGGTCCTGCCGGTGCCGGCCTGGATCATGGATATCGGCCTGACGGTCTCGTTTGCCTTCGCCATCCTGATCTTCACGACCTCGATCTTCATCGAGAAGCCGCTGGATTTCTCTTCCTTTCCGAGCGTGCTGCTGGCGTCTCTCATCCTGCGGCTGGCGCTGAACGTCTCCTCCACCAAGCTGATCATCTCCGAGGGCCATTCCGGCACCGGCGCAGCCGGTCAGGTGATCGAGGGCTTTGCCATGTTCATCATGGGCGGGAACCTGTTTGTCGGCCTGGTGGTGTTTGCCGTTCTGGTGATCGTCAATTTCATGGTCATCACCAAGGGCGCTGGCCGGATGGCCGAGGTCGGCGCGCGCTTTGCCCTGGACGCCATGCCCGGCAAGCAGCTTGCCATCGACAGTGATCTCGCCGTCGGCGCAATCAGCCATGAAGAGGCCAAGCAGCGCCGGGCCAAGGAACAGGAAGAAGCGGCTTTCCTTGGCTCCCTCGACGGTGCCTCGAAATTCGTGAAGGGCGACGCGGTGGCGGGCCTGCTCATCACCGCGCTGAACCTCATCGCCGGCATCGGTTTCGGCCTCACCGTGCACCAGCTCAGCTTCACCGAGGCGCTGGCGAACTATTCCATCCTCACCGTGGGAGATGGCCTTGTTTCCCAGATCCCCGCCGTGATCGTGTCAGTCTCGGCCGCGCTCCTGCTGTCCAAGGGCCGCGATGAGGGTGCCATCGACAAGGCGCTCGGCAGCCAGCTCGGCAACAATTCCGTTGCCCTCCTGATCGTGGCGGGTATCCTGGCGATCTTCGCGCTCTTCCCCGGCCTGCCCTTCATCCCCTTCATGGCCGCCGCAGCGGCCTTCGCCGTGACGGCCTATTTCCTGAGGCAGCAAAAGGCGGCCGAGGCCGAGAAGGCCCTGGAAGAGCCGGAAGAGGAAGCCGCCAAGCCGCTCACGCTCGGCGATTCCATCCATGCCGATGAGATCCACCTCGAGGTCGCCCCCGATCTCGTGAATGTCGTGCTCACCGGCGAGACGGGCTTTGAAAGCCGTATCGACAAGATCCGGCGCTATATCGCGGAGGAGTACGGCTTCGTCCTGCCGCCCATCCGCATGACCGACAATCCGACCCTGCAGCGCAACGAATACCGTTTGCGCATCCAGGGCGTGCGCCTGGATTCCGGCTTTCTCAGGCCCGGCAATGTGCTGGCGCTGATGGAAGACGACCAGCTGCCCCATATCCAGGGCGAGAAGGTGCGCGAGCCGGTCTACAAGGCCGCCGCGCGCTGGGTGCCAGCCAGTCGCAAGCAGGAGCTGGCGACCTCCGGCATTCCCACGGTCGAGCCGATGGAAGTGCTCGCCACCCATGTGCTGGAAATCATCCAGTCCAACTTCTCGCTGGTCTTCACCCGCATGGTGATGATGGAGACGCTGGACGCCCTCACCGCCGTCAGCGAAGCCGACCGTGCCGCCGCCAACCGCCGTTTCCTCGACGAGTACATCCCCGGCAAGGTGACGCCGGAAATGCTGCTCTCGGTGCTGCGCGCGCTGCTGGAGGAACGCGTTTCGATCCGCAACCTCTTCCTCATCGTCGAGACCATTGCCGAGGTGAAGCCGACCTCGCCGGGCGTGCCGCGCATTGTCGAACTGGTGCGCCAGCGCCTGTCCTTCCAGATCGTCGATCGCCTGCAGGACGATCAGGGCCGCCTGCCGCTGGTCCAGCTGTCGAGCGAATGGGAACAGCGTTTCTCGCAATATGAAGTCAACAATGACAATGGCGGATCGGACATTGCCCTGCCGCCGGAACTGTTCGGCGAGCTGACGCGCTCGGTGCAGTCCAAGCTCAACGAGGTCGCCAAGAAGGGCGTGGTCGCCGCCGTGGCGACCTCCTCGCGCCGGCGCCGCTTCCTGCGCACCGTGCTCGCCGGCAATGGGATCCGCAACGCCGTGCTGGCCTATGAGGAGATCGGCTCGCGCACGAAGCCCTATATCATCGGCGTCGTGTGATGGAGGAACTCGCCCCTCTTGTGGGCAATCTGCCGGTCTGGGCGGCGCTGTTCGTCACTGTGGTCGCGCGGCTCTCCTTCATCGTCTTCTTCATGCCGGGGGTCGGCGAGCAGCCCATCCCGGTGCGCGTACGTCTGGCGGTGCTGTTTGCCATCGCCACGCTGCTCGCCACCAACGGGATTGTCGAACCGCCGAGCTTTGACCCGCTCGGGCCTTTCTTCGTCACCCTGTTCGGGGAAGTGGCGATCGGTTTCTTCTTCGGGGTCACCCTGCGCCTGGTCATATGGATGCTGTCCATCGCCGGAACGATCATCGCTCAGGTGATCGGCCTGTCGCAGCTGCTCGGTATCGCGACCGACTCAGAGGCCGCGACCATGACATCGAACCTGCTCTCAATGGCCGGCGCGGCGATGCTGCTGAGCATGGATTTCCACGTCACCGTGGTCTCGGCCATGGTGGAAATCTACACCGAGATCCCGGTCGGCGCGCTGGAGCGGGTGAACCAGGAAATGCTGATTTCCAGCGTGTTCGACGCGGCCAATTTCGCCTTCCTGCTGGCCTGGCCCTTCGTGGCGGTGAACCTGCTCTACAATCTGTGTCTCGGCTTCATCAACAAGGCGCTGCCCCAGCTCATGGTGGCCTTTGTCGGCGCGCCCTTCATGGTCGGGGCCGGCGCGGCGCTGTTTGCGCTTTCGGTCGGATCACTGCTTTATGTCTGGAAGGAACGCATCTTCCAGATTCTGGGCTGGATGTAGGGATCCGCCATGGCCGAAGACAACAATGACAGCGGCGAAAAGGAACTAGAGGCCTCCGAACAGAAGCGCCGGCGGGCGCGTGAGGAAGGCGATGTTCCCCAGTCCAAAGAGACCAATACGCTCGCGTTGATCCTCGGCATCATGGCCGCCACCTATACGCTGAAAGCGGCCAGCGGCACGGCGATCTTCAGCGATTTCTCCGCGCTGCTCTATCATGGCGATGCCTTTGCCCATGACATCTTCGAATCCGATGGCGAGGTGACGCGCGGCTGGCTGCAGGGCGCGCTGATCCACTTCCTGCCGGTGCTGCTCATCCTGATGGCAGCGGTGATCGTGGCGCTGGTGGTGCAGCGCTCGGTGACCTTCTCCATGAACAAGCTCAAGCCGAAGGTGAAGAACCTCTCCCCGGTGGAAAACCTGAAAAAGCGCTATGGCCCGCGCGGCATCACCGACTTCCTGAAGGACACCGCCAAGCTGCTCTTTGCCGGCGGGATCGGCGCGGTGTTCCTCTTCCAGTTCGTGCGCGACTATTATGGCACCAGCGCGCTGCAGGTTGGCCGGTTCGCTGATTTTACCTTCCGCCAGGTGCTCAATCTCATTCTCTATTTCTGCATCTTTCAGGTCGTGCTCGCGGCCATCGACCTGCCGCTCCAGCAACAGCTCCATGCCAATCGCCTGCGCATGACGCGCGAGGAGATGAAGAAGGAGATGAAGCAGAGCGAGGGCGACCCGATGCTGAAACAGCAGCGCCGGGAAAAGGGCCGCAAGATTTCCAGCGGCCAGATGCTCCAGAACGTCAAGGACTCCACCGTGGTCATGGTCAACCCGGAACACTATGCCGTGGCGCTGAAATGGGATCCCGACAGCGACCGCGCGCCGGTCTGCGTTGCCAAGGGCGTGGACCATCTCGCCGCACGTATCCGCGAGGTGGCACTGGCCAGTGACGTGCCGATCTATCGCGACCCGCCGGCCACGCGCTCGATCTATGCGCTGGTGGATATCGACGAGGAGATCCACAAGGAGCACTTCGCCGCCGTCGCCGCCGCCATCCAGTTCGTCGACCGCGTGCGCGCGAATATGGGGCGCGGCGATGCGTGATCCGGCCCGTGAGCTCCAGAAACTCGTCGCGCTCAAGCGCCAGCGCGCCGAGCAGCGCGTCCAGGCCCTGCAGGTGGAGCTGGATGCCGAAAGGGCCCGGCTTGCACAGGCCGAGGCGAATCTCCGCGCCGTTGACGATCCCGGGCTCGATTTCGCAGCCCGCAGCCTGTCTCTGCAGCAGGGGCGGGTGGACGGCCTGATCGCCTCGGTGAAGGCGCGCCAGGGCGATGTCAGCGCCGCCGAGGCGCGGCTGGTAGAGGCGCGCGAGGCGCTGAAATGGGTGATGTATTCCGAAGACCGGCTCGACGATCTGACCGATTAGCCGCGCGATCCGATCATGGGGCTAGCCGTGCGCGAATGGCGCGCTAAGATAGCGCTATCACCGGGACGCAAGCAGCCCGGAGAAAACCCCAGGGAGAGACCCCATGCGCCGCCTTCTCACTGCGCTCGCCTTTGCATCCGTATGGCCTGGCGCCGCACTGGCCCAGCCCGGCCTCGACGGCCCGCTCACCGATCATGGCGTGCTCCAGCGCGATACACCGATTGTCCTTTCGGGCATGGCCGCGCCGGGCGGCGAGGTGGAAATCGCGCTTGCCGGACAGAGCGTGGCGGTCATGGCCGGCGAGGACGGCGCCTGGGTTGCCGAGATGCCGGCCCTGCCCGCAGGTGGGCCTTATGAACTCACCCTCAGTGATGGCGATGGCACGGCGGAGATCGAAGACCTGCTCATCGGCGATGTCTGGCTCTGCTCGGGCCAGTCGAACATGGAGTATCCGGTCTATCGGGCGCTCAACCCTGATCGCGAGATTGCCGGCCCGCACAGCGCCGAGATCCGCCTGCTCAAAGTGCCACTGGTGTCGGACCCGTTGCCACAGGAATACTTTCCCGAAGGCACCGCCTGGACGGCGGCCACGCCGGAAACCGTGCGCGATTTCTCCGCCGTCTGCTATTTCACCGGCCGCGCCCTGCATGAGGCGCAGGGTGTGCCCATCGGCCTGATCAATGCCTCCTGGGGCGGTTCGCAGATCGAGGCCTGGCTACCGGCTGCCTCCCTGAGAGAGGTTGGCGGTTTCGAAGACAAGCTCGCCCAGCTCGACCTTTATGCCGAAGACGCGGCCGCTGCCATGGATGCATTCGGCGAAAGCTGGGAGGCCTGGTGGCAGGAGAATTTCGACACCGCGCCCTGGACCGGCGACGGCGCGGAAGAAGACTGGTCCGAGGCGCCGGCGGAAATGGCCGACTGGAAGACCTATGGCGACCCGATGGCGGAGAACCATCTCGGCCGCGCCTGGTATGCCTTGCAATTCTCTCTCGCGCCCAGCCAGGCCGCACAGGCAGCCACGCTCCATCTCGGCGGCTTTGACGATGTCGATGCCACCTGGCTCAATGGGGAGTTCCTCGGCTCCACCTTCGGCTGGGGCGATCCGCGCGTCTATAATGTGGAGCTGCGCGATCTCAAGCCCGGCCCGAACACGATCTATATCAACATCCTCAACACCTGGGGCCTCGGCGGCATGCTCGGCCCAGCCGAGGGTGTGAAGCTCGTCCTGGATGATGGCAGCGAAGTCGCTCTCGGCCTCGGCTGGCGCTATGTCATGGTCGCCAATGGCAGCCAGGGCGAAGGCCCGCGCGTGCCCTGGGAATCTGTCGGCGGCTTTACCAGCATCTATAACGGCATGATCCACCCGCTCGGAAACTACCCCATGCGCGGGGGCATCTGGTATCAGGGCGAGACCAATGCCGGGCGTGGGGAAGCCTATGCCGGTTTGCTGTCAGCCCTCACCGCGCATTGGCGCGCAACCTTTAATCCCGACATGCCGGTCGTGGTCGTCCAACTCCCCGGCTATGGCGGGCTGTCGGATGATGCCTCATGGGCCGGCTGGGGCACCCTGCGCGAGGCCCAGCGCCAGGTCGCGCTGGCCGAAGACATGACCGGCCTCGCGGTGGCCATAGATGCGGGCGACCGCATCGATATCCACCCGGCGAACAAGCAACTCGTCGCCCAGCGTGTCACCCACGTCGCACTCGGCCTGATGGGCGAAACCGAGACATTCCTGGATGGCGTGGCCCCGCTCGGCGTGGAGCGCAACGGCGACTGGGTCCGCATCGCCATGCCGGCCGCCGGCCTGAAGGCGGTCAGCGGGGGGCGGCCGACAAGCATCGCGGCATGCGAGAGCGAAGGCGCGTGCGACTGGGCCGATGCCGTCGTCTCCGGCGATGCGATCCTCGTCTATCTCGGAGAGGCGAGCGCGGCGCGCGAGATACGCTATTGTTGGGGCGATGCGCCGGTCTGCAATCTCTACACCGGGGGCGACCTGCCGGTCGCCCCCTTCCGGGTAGAGCTGGACTAGCTCGTCGTCAAAGCCACATTCGATGCCGCCACGGTGAGGGCGGACTGGTCGGCATCGAGAACCTCCGGGCGCAGGGCCGTCGGATAGGCCGCGCCCAGCAGGGCCAGCGCCTCGCGGATGGCCGCCGCGCCATCGGCATTGGCTGCCTCGATCTCGGCCTCGGAGGCCTCGAATTCCAGCCTGGCAGTCTGATAGAAGCCATATCCGTCGAGATAGGGCTCGTAATACTCAGACTCCGACGCCAGGCGGTACATGGCCGTCGCCCGGTCGATCATGTCGGCGACCACGCCAGTTGTGATCTCGGCCGGGGTCGATCCGTCATCGGGGGCTTTTTCGTTCGCCGCTTGCAGCGTGGCGAGGATCTCCTCGGTGCGCGCCGCGATCTGCTCTGCATTTTCGCCCTCGAACACGGCGCCCGAGGCATTGATCAGCAGCATGTTGAAGTCTTCCACGCCGCGTGCCTCGAAGACCGGGGCCATATCGGCCAGCACTTCGCTGACCGGGTGGGCGAACATTTCCGCCGCCGCCTCGTGCTCGCCCTCGGCAAAGGCATCGCGCGCGGCCAGGACGTGCGCCTTGGCGACGCCGATGGCGATACCGTAGACCACCGGATCGTGCACGGCTTCCTCGATCGGCACGCCGCCCTCGCCCTCGCCGGAGACAGGGGCCGGCTCGGCGCTCTCGGCCGGAGCCGGCGCCGGGGCGGCCGGAGCAGGTGCCGCCGGAGCCTCGGTCGTCTCGGGTGCGCTCTCGGGCTCTGTCGGGCTGCAGGCCGTCAGGGCCGTGGTGGTCGCAAGGGCTGCGCCCAGTCCCAGACCCGCCCAGCGCTTATAGGTGACATTCATGTCGAATCCTTCCGCATGTCTCTCGATTCCGCTACACCTGTTAGACTGAAATGATAATCATTCGCAAGAGGGTGTCTGATGAGCCTGTTGATTGCCGGCGTCCTGGACGGCGAATCCCTGACTGAGGCGCGCGCGCTGGCGGGCACGCTGGCCTGGCGCGACGGGGCAAAGACCGCCGGCGCCACGGCGCGGGCGGTAAAGCGCAATCTGCAGGCCGACCTGACCTCGCGCACGGGGGTAAAGCTGCGCGACATGCTGAGCGAGGCGATCTCAGAGCATCCGGTGCTGCGCGCGGCAGCCCATCCGAAGAAGTTCTCCAAACTCCTGGTCAGCAAGACCGGGCCGGGCGGGGCCTATGGCCTGCATATCGACAATGCCTTCATGGGCGCGGGCGAGGCGCGCCTGCGCACCGATCTCTCCTTCACCCTCTTCCTGGCCGAGCCGGAGACCTATTCCGGCGGCGAGCTGGTGGTGGAGCTGGCCGGCATGCAGCAGAGCTTCAAGCCGGCCGCCGGCGATCTCGTGCTTTATCCTTCCACCAGCCTGCACCAGGTGGCGCCTGTGACCGAGGGCGAACGCCTCGCCTGTGTCGGCTGGATCGAGAGCGCCGTGCCCGATGCGGCCGCGCGCGACGTGCTGTTCGATCTGGAAAACCTGCGCGCCAGCCTGGCGCCGCGTTATGACGCACAATCCCCGGAAATGCTGGTGCTGGCCAAGTCGATCTCCAACCTCCTGCGCCGGTTCGGCCAATAGGCGCAGCCCTGAGCGCGTCTCATGTGAGCGCAGCGATACGGAGACAAACAAGGAGGCAGCCCTGAGCGCGTCTCATGTGAGCGAAGCGATACGGAGACAAGCAAGGACTCAGCCCTGAGCGCGTCTCATGTGAGCGAAGCGATACGGAGACAAACAGGGACTCAGCCCTGAGCGCGATCCATGTGAGAGCGCGAGCCCGATACGGGATCAGACAAATACGATTGCATCGCGCCGCGGGCGGCCTTATGTCTGCTCGCTCACCGCTGGGATGGCCCTGTGGCGGAGTGGTGACGCAGCGGATTGCAAATCCGTGTACGCCGGTTCGATTCCGGCCGGGGCCTCCATTCCTGTTTGATCTCCGCTTCGCTGTACTACGCGATAGATCGGGCTCAAGGCTGCCGGATGGATGGTTCAGATCCAGCCTCATGGTGAGCGAAGACGAACCATGGGGCGCGATCGCAATCCGTTCAAATTCCACAAGTCCTAATATCGTTGACGATACCGGCAATGTTTGGCGCGCATTGCGCAAGTCCTGATTCACCGAACCGAATTTTTCGTTAAGCCTTTACGCCCTGTTAACCATCTTCACGCGATACACACCCCGTCTTCTTCTTTTGGAGACACCCACCATCACCCAACGCCTCGGCGGAAGCATCAGCTTCCGCCTTTTTTCTTCCGCAGGGTGCGAAATGGGCTTTGACAGCCCGGCGCCTTTTGCTATCAGGCGCCCTTACCTCTGGTGATCCGCGATAGCTCAGTTGGTAGAGCAGGCGACTGTTAATCGCCCGGTCGTAGGTTCGAGTCCTACTCGCGGAGCCAGGGATTTCCCGGAAAACTAGTCCTGATCCTCATCCTTGAAGATGCGGTTGGTGTATATCGGATAGCTGTCATGCGCGCTGAGCCCGGCCCGGTCGCGCATCGTTTCAGCCCCCATCTTCTCCAGATAGGCGTGATCCTGATAGAGCGTAAGCTCCGGCTGGCTGGCGCTGCCGATGGCTCCAGCCTGCTGGATCCTGTCGAGATCTATGCCGGAATATGAAAAGCAGGCATCCATCGGGCAGTCAGATGATCGGCGCCCTTCAAAATTGCGATAGTCCGCCCAGCCCTGACCATAGCTGATCCGGGCCTGTTCGGGGATTGTGGGGCTTTCCGGGTCAGCTGCGAGCACCATGATTTTCAGGGTCGAACTGTACTCGCGTCCCGCCAGCACCACCACAGTGTGGGCGAGAACCTGATTGCTCCACTCGGTTTCGCCTTCCATCACAGTAAATGTATGGGCATAGCCGGGATCGCCAAAGACCAGGCCGCGCTCGAAGCGGCTCTCCTGCGGATTCCAGAGCCCCCAGCCTTCTTCCTCGGCGTTCCAGCGCAGGTCATAGCCCCTGGACTGGACGGCGCGGTTGATATTCATCAGGTTCATCCGGTGGCGCACCATGTTTGCCGCCTGCTCGGGGGTGTAGTCTTCGGTCAGTTCGGCCTGACGCGTCTGGATGAGCTGTTCCAGCTGGCCGGCATTCGCGCCGGCGGACTGGCGGATATAGTTCACCAGGATCTGCGCCATTTCCATCTGCTGAGGTGTTGCAAGTTCCTGGAACTTGGGTTCGCCCGCGATGCGCAGATAGGCAAGGAGGTCGGCATAGCCCTGCATCGCGACACTGCCGGTCAGCATGGCGGCGCGGTCGCAGGGGACCTGCGCGATGGCCGTTTCCAGCTCTGCGCGGATCGGGGCGGTCGCGTCACCGACGGCGCCGAAATAAGCCTCGAAATCGGCGGGATCCTCGGCCAGCACGGCGGGCAGCTGGGTCATGGTCGACAGCGCGATATCGTCCACCATGTCCCGGTCGGCGAAAGACATGGTGTGGCATTTGTCATCGGCCATCTGTGCCGAGAGGAAGAGCCGGTACCTGGCCGTCATGGGGTCTTCCTGCGCCTGGCTTGCCATCGGCCAGGCCAGGGCCGCGCATATCAACGCGAATGCGATAATTGTCTTCATGATTGTCCCTCCTCGCAGCGTCCCGAGCCTGCGTGGAGCCCATGTCTGGGCGGAATCCGGCAGTATTTCAAGGGCCGGTAGCGGACCGGGGCAGCAATGAACTGGCCAGCTTTACACCTGTAAATGAGAATGAGTTGCAATCTCTCTCGGAATATGGATCATGGGAAAGCCGCCGAGTCTGCGGCGTGGCTGGATGGACAGATGTCAAAGGAGCTTTCTGCATGTGCCTGCCCCTCGATCAAACTTCACTGCTTTGCTGGCTGCACACCCAGGTGCGCGTGCTGGAAGCCTGGCGCGAGGAACTCGCCATGCAGGCCGACATGGACCTGAGCCAGATCCAGCGTCTGGAACAGCATTATCAATGGCTGACCGGCGAAATTGCCGTGCTGGAGGGCGAGGCCCGGCAGGCGGCGTAAAAAAGCGCCTGTCCGTTTGGCAGGCGCTTCCTTCTCTTGCATAGCCCTCATCCTGAGCGGAGAGGAAGGGCAAGGGCGGGCTCTCTCTTGTTTGATCCCCGCTTCGCGATGGATCGCGCTCAGGGCTGAGTCCTTGTTTGTCTCCGTATCCTCGCTGCGCTCGTCACATGAGACGCGCTCAGGGCTGCGCTCCGTCTCCCCGCCCCATGGTTCGTCTCCGCTCACCATGAGGCTGTATTGGGACTGGCTGCCTAGCCGACGATATCGGCCTCGGAGAAGAATTGCGCGATCTCGATCGCGGCGTTTTCCTCGCTGTCGGAGCCGTGCACCGAGTTCTCGCCGATCGAGTTCGCATAGAGCTTGCGGATCGTGCCCTCGGCAGCCTCGGCCGGATTGGTCGCGCCCATGACATCGCGATAGGCCTTCACGGCGTTTTCGCCTTCCAGCACCTGCACCACCACCGGGCCGGAGGTCATGAATTCGACGAGTTCGCCATAGAAGGGGCGCTCGGCATGGACCTCATAGAAGCGCTTGGCCTGGGTTTCGGTCATCTGGATGCGGCGCTGGCCGATGATGCGCAGGCCGGCATCCTCGATCACCTTGTTGACGGCGCCGGTCAGGTTGCGCGCCGTGGCGTCCGGCTTGATGATCGAAAAGGTGCGTTGGGTCGCCATGTCTGGCTCCTGGTAGACTTGTGTGAAAATGCGAGTGTTGACGGGCCTATAGCGGGGCGCGCCGGGCGGGGCAACAGGGCTTTTACGCCCCGGCTTCCTTCCATCCGCCAGATGGCGTCTGCTGGAAGTAGCGGCAGGTCAGGCCGGCATCCTTGGCGGCCTTGAACTGGGTGCGGGCGGTGTCGCGTGTGGCGCGGTCATTGCCCTCAAACATCACCATGCAGCGGGCGAAGGGGGCATCTGTCGGCGCGCTGGTGCCGTCGAGCAGCAGGAGGGCCTCCGCGCCGTTCTCGTTCTTCAGCTCCGGCGAGATCAGCACGGGCTGGCGCGCCGGGTCGAGCCCGGCGGCCTCGGCCTGGCCATGGGGCAGGAAACTCTCGTCGGAAAAGGTCCACAGCGCCTGGTCGAGCGCGGCGCGGCGGCGCTCATCCGCGCTGACCGCCAGCACCCGCCAGCCGCGCTCCAGGCATTTTTCAAGCAGCGGCCCCGCCGCCCGCTCCGGCCCGGAACGTTCGAGGTGATAGAACCACCATTGGGGGCCGTCACTCATGCTTGATCAGCCCTCATACTTGTCCGCGATCCACTGGCTCAGCAGGCGCGGGCCGAAGCCGGACGGCCAGCTCGGGTCGGCGGCGGCCTTCGCGCCTTCCTTCCAGGCGACCCCGGCAATGTCGAGATGGGCCCAGTTCGTGCCCTCCTTGATGAAGCGCTTGAGGAACTGCGCTGCCGTGATCGAGCCGGCTGCGCGCCCGCCAATATTGCGCATGTCGGCGAATTTCGACTTCAGCAGGCTGTCATAGCTGTCGCCCATCGGCAGGCGCCAGACCGTCTCGCCGGAGGTGAGGCCGGCGGCGGTGAGACCCTCGGCGATCTCGTCGCTGTTGGAGAACAGGCCCGCATTGTCATGGCCGAGCGAGATGACGATGGCACCGGTCAGCGTGGCGAGATCGACCACGGCCTGCGGCTTGAAGGTCTCCTGCGCATACCAGAGCACATCGCACAGGACGAGCCGGCCTTCGGCATCGGTATTCTGCACTTCAATCGTCTGGCCAGACATGGAGGTGAGGATGTCGCCGGGGCGGATGGCATTGCCGTCGGGCATGTTCTCGACCAGTCCGATCAGGCCGATGACATTCGCCTTGGCCTTGCGCTTGGCGAGCGCCAGCAGCGTGCCGGTGACAGCTGCCGCCCCGCCCATGTCGCCTTTCATGTCTTCCATGCTGGGTCCGGGCTTCAGCGAGATGCCGCCGGTGTCGAAGCACACGCCCTTGCCGACGAGGCAGACCGGCGCGTCACCCGTTTTGCCGCCCATCCATTTCATGATGGCAAGCTTGCTCTCGCGCACAGAGCCCTGGCCGACGCCGAGCAGGCCGCCCATGCCGAGCTCTGTCATCTCTTCCTCGCCGAGGATTTCCACTTCAAGCCCTTCGGCTTCCAGCTCCTTCACCCGCGCGGCGAAGCTTTCCGGATAGAGCACGTTCGGCGGCTCGTTCATCAGGTCGCGGGCGAGATAGGTTCCGTCGGTGTCGGCATCCATCGGCTTGAAGGCGGCCTTGGCGGCCTTCTCGTCCTCGGTGACCACAGTAAACGTCTTCACGCTCGGCTTCTGGTCGGCTTTCAGCTTGGTGAAATAGGTGTCGAAGCGGTAGGCGGCGAGCTTGGCGCCGGCAGCAGCTGAGGCCGCGCCATCTGCGTCCTCGACGGTCAGGGCGAGCGACTTGAACCCGCTCATGGACTGGCTCTTGAAGAGTTCCGCGCCGATGCGCTCATAGGCCTTGGTGTCGCGCTTGCCCGGCTTGCCGCCGCCGATCAGGACGACGCGGCGCGCCTCGACCGATTTCGGCATCACGACAATGGCCTGCTGGGCAAGCTTGCCGGAAAAGCGTTCGGCGGCGAGGGCTTCGCTGAGAAGGCCACCGCTTTCTTCATCGAGAGCGGCAGCGGCTGCCGGCAAATCGCCATTTTCGTCGACAATGAAGGCCTGGATCTGGGCGTCGGACTGGGACTTGAAACTGATTTTCATCTGAAAGAACTCCTGCTTGTATGATACCTAGCCATCGACGGGACGGACGCAACTCGCTAGTTGGGTAAAGTCGCAATTTCACTGCGCTTTATTGCGCGCCATCAAAACGTTTCAGAGCCTGATGACCCGCATCCAGCGATACCTGTTCCTTGCCGTGTTTCGCACTGTTGTGATCATCGTTGGCGGCCTGGCGCTGCTGGCCCTGCTCGCCCAGGGCCTGTCGCAGACCGACCTGATCATCGAGAACCGCCAGTCGGCGGTAACCTATTTCTGGATCGTGATGCTTGGCGCGCCGCAGATCGTGGCTCTGCTGACGCCGCTTGCCCTGTTCATCGCCACCGTCTGGTCGCTGAACCGGATCCACCGCGACAGTGAGATCGTGGTGGCCCAGGCCGCCGGCATGACGCGCTGGCAGATCGCCTCGCCGATCATCCGGCTGGCCGCCGTCGCCGCCGTGGCGCACCTGACCATCAATTTCTGGGTCCAGCCCGCCGCCCAGCGCACATTGCGCGAGAATGTCGCCGATATCCGCCGCGACCTTGCCACCGCGCTGATCCAGCCCGGCCAGTTCAACCAGGCCGAAGACAAGCTGACCTTCTATGCCCGCGAGTCCCGGGGCGACGATCTGCGCGGTATCCTGATCTCCGACGGCCGCGACCCAACACGGCGCGTGGACTATCTCGCCCAGGAGGGCACGGTGATCCGTGTCGACGGTGTGCCCGCCATTGTCATGCGCAATGGCCAGATCCACGACCTGGACCAGAACCAGTCCCTCTCCATCCTGGATTTCGAGCAGTACACCTTCGATCTTGAGCCCTTCATGGCCGAGCAGGGCGAGGTGACCCTGAAAAGTTCCGACCGGTATCTCCACGAGCTCTTCTTCGTGGACCGGAAGAACTATCTTGAAGTGCAGAATGCCGACAATTTCCTCGCCGAGGCCCATGCCCGCATGACCATGCCGCTGCTCGACATCGCCATGGCGATGATCGCCATCCTTGCCGTGGTTGGCGGGGACTTCTCGCGGCGCGGATACAGCCGGCGGATTTCCATCGCCACGGCCGGCGCGCTGACCCTGGTCGTGGTCCAGCTCTCGGTGCAGTCGGCCGCCCAGGACGATCCGGCGCTGAATGTGGTGCAGTGGATCGTGCCGATCTCGGTGATCGCCCTGGTGTCCTGGCTGAATTTCGCCAAGGGGCGCGGCCAGAAGCCGGCCCGCCAGCGCCGCTTCCTGCTGCGCGACCGCCTGGGCGAGGATGGGACCGCCGCCGCATGACCGTCTTTCCCCGCATCTCGCGCTATATTCTCGCCCAGTGCCTGCAGGGCCTGGGGCTGGTGCTGACCATTTTCGTGCTCGCCATCATGCTGGTCGACGTGGTCGAGCAGATGCGGACCGTGGGTGGGGATGTGGAGCTCTCGCCCTTCCAGGCGGTGCAGCTCTCCCTGATGAAAATGCCGATGCTGATCGAGCAGACACTGCCCTTTGCCCTGCTGATCTCCGGGATCATCGCCTATTCGCGCCTCAACCGGCGCTCGGAGCTCTCGATCATCCGCGCCAGCGGCATGTCAGCCTGGCGGTTCCTCGCGCCGCTGATCGGCATGGCGGCGGTGATCGGTGTGTTGACGACAACTGTGCTGAACCCGCTCGGTGCGCGCCTGACTGCGCAGTTCGAGCAGACACGCGCCTCCATTCTGCGCGACGGCGCTCCCGCCCGGGTGGCCGAGACCACGCCGCGCGATATATGGCTGCGCCAGGGCGACCAGACCCGCCAGATCGTGATCTATGCCGAACAGGTGGTGGACGGTGCGGAGCTGCGCGGGGTGAAACTGCTGGAAGAAGAGCGCGTCATCGTGAACGGCCAGCAGACCGACCTCTTTCAGTTCGTGCGCCGCATCGATGCCGAGCGCGCGCTGATCCGCGACGGCTTCTGGCAGCTGGAAGACCTGGTGGAGAACCAGCCGGGCCAATCCCCGGTCCAACGTGATTTCCTCTCGATCCCGACAGATCTCGATGCCAGCCAGCTGCTCGACCGGTTTGCCTCGCCGAGCACCATCGGCTTCTGGGAGCTGCCGCGTTTCATCCGCCACACGGCGGCAGCCGGGCTGGATGCCTCGCGCTACCGCATGCGGTTCTGGGGCCTTCTGGCGACGCCCGTCCTGTTTGTTTCCATGGCGCTGATCGGCGCGCTGGTCTGCCTGCGCCTGTCGCGCATGGGGGGCACCTCACGCCTGATCGCAACCGGGTCGCTGGCGGCGGTTGGGCTGTTCTTCATCACTCAGCTCTCCTCGAGCCTGGGCTCTGCGGGCGCGGCGCCGCCGGCCATCGCGGCCTGGTCACCGGCCCTGTTTGCCCTGTTCACCAGCCTTGGCGTGCTCGCCTATCGCGAGGATGGCTAGCGCCGCACCACCTGGTTCGCAATGGTCACTTCCGTGCCCGGCGTGAGGCCAAGCTCCTCGAAACTCCAGCTCACCGTCGTGCCCTCGGCGATCAGCGCCTTGCAGGGATCGGTCCGGATCCGGTCCAGGGTGAGTGTCGCCTCATCCGCGCCGTGATGTTTCACATCGACCTCGAAATAGGTTTCGTCGGTGCAGCCGTTCGACGTCACCATGAACTCGACATGATCCAGATGGATGCTGGCGCCATAGACGGTACCCGCCGTGCCGCGGTCAATATCGACACGGACATCGTCATGGATGCTGTCGGATTCGATCACGACGCAGGCCGACAATGCCGGCACGGCCAGAAGCGCAATGGCGAAGGCGGTTCGTTTCATTGGAGAAATTCCTTATTGACATTCAATAAGTTCACATATTGAATATCGGTAAATTGCAGTCAAGCAAAACCCTCAAACGTCACCACGGAGATTTCCATGATGCGTCTTCTGACCGGTACCGCCGCGCTCGCCGTCCTGGCCGCCTGCGTCTATTCCAATTCCGCCAACATGCTCGCCAGTGCCGAGCCGCTGAGCAATCCGCCGAACCTTGCCGGGATCGAGGAACTCGACACCTCGGCCGGCCTCATGGTGATCTACACCGTGTCGGACACCTATTCGATCGATGTCGAGGTACGCCGCGGCAATCTGGAGGATGTCCGCGTGGAGCGCGACGGCGACACGCTCGAAGTAGGCCGCGTGCACCGCAATGGCTGGAACTGGAACAACAATCTCAGCGCCACCGTCACCATTTCCGGCCCGAACCTGGAAGGCGTGGAAGCCTCTTCGGGGTCCTCGGCCCGGGTATCCGGCATCAGTGCCGACGAGTTCGATATCGATGTTTCCAGCGGCGCCTCGGTGACCGTTTCCGGCACATGCCGCGAGCTGTCTGTGGACATGTCCTCCGGCGCCAGCGTCTCGGCCGAGGACCTGATCTGCGTGGATGGCGAGGTTGACGGCTCTTCGGGTGCCAGCGCCGACCTCTATCTCACCGGCAGGGTGGATATCGATGTGTCCTCGGGCGCTTCGGTGGATATCGAGGGCGGCGCGCGCATCGGGGAGGCCGACAAGTCCTCCGGCGCGAGCTATTCGGTCAGCCCAGCCCCGCTCTGATCGCCTCGATAAAGTCGATCAGCACATCCCGGTCGGGCCCCCCGGACACGGTGATCCGGGTCCCGCCCAGGCGAATCTGCCACCAGCCATGTTTCTCGACAGGGTTGGCGAGCAGGTCAGCCCAGGAAATGAATTGCGGCTGGGGAAAATCGGCCGAGGAGTGATGCACCCGCAGGCCCGTCTCGGTCACCAGCATGGCATCATTGGCGTTCTTCATCACCGTGAAATCGACGAGGGCGTGCACCGGTTCGCCCTCCGGCAGGCCGCATTTCACCGCGGCATTGGCGCGCTTGTCCTCCGGGATCGCATCGCCGACATGCAGCTGCTGGTCGACCTCGAAGCGCTTGAAGCCCTCGTCCAGTCCGGTCAGGCTCCGTGCTGGGCCGGCTGTGGCCTGCGGCACGCGGATCGGTTCCGGCGCTGCAGGCTTCGGCGCCGGCGCCGCCGAGGAGGGTGAGATGATCCGCTCGAGCACATCGGCGAGCCGCCCGGCATCGTCGGAAAAGCGCGTGTGGGAGACCTCCGCCGCATTGCGCCGCGCCAGGCCCTTCAGGCTGTCGGGCAGCTTCTCGGCCGGCGGCATCTTCGCTCCGTCGACCAGCACCGGAATGACGCGCACATTGCGCTCCAGCCCGGCGGAGATCTCGATGCGCACAAAATCGTTTTCCTCGTGCAGCCGCTCGCTCAGCCAGTCCGGCCCGATCACGGCGATCAGGGCATCGCACTGGGAGACATTGTCGGAGATTACCTGGTGGAAATCCACACCGGGCTCAATGCCATCGACATCCATGAAGACCTGGTGCGCGCCCAGCCGGGCCCGGAGGTGATCCGACAGGCGCCCGGCCGATGCAGCTGCATCCCCGCGGCGATACGAAATGAAGACACCGGACATGAGGCTCCCCTCTCAGTCTGCCGTGGTAAATCTAGCGCCGAGTGACCGGTTGGGGAAGCTTGCTTGCATCCATGGCTTACCCGAAATCATAATCCTCCAGCTTCAGCGGCGGATCGGGCTGCGGCCAGGCCGGGGCCATCTCTTCCAGCGTGCCGCGGATGATGCGCGCGATCATGGCATTGCGCCGGGTGCGGCTGTCGCTTGGCACGATGTACCAGGGGGCATGGTCGGTCGAACAGCGCTCCACGGCGGTCTCATAGGCCTGCATGAAGTCCGGCCAGAGCCGGCGGTCATCGAGATCGTTGGGATTGAACTTCCAGCGCTTGTGCGGCTCGGTGATGCGCTCCTGAAGACGAATGCCCTGTTCCTCATAGCCGACATTCAGCATGAATTTCAGGACCTTCGTGCCGGACTCGCAAAGCAGTTTCTCGAAGGTGTTGATCTGCTCGTAGCGCTGCTCGACCACCTCGGCGGGCGCAAATTCGCGCACCTTCACCACCAGCACATCCTCATAATGGGAGCGGTCGAAAATGCCGATATGGCCCTTGGCGGGCACGCAGCCGTGCACGCGCCAGAGGAAGTCATGGGCGGCTTCCTGCTCGGTCGGCGCCTTGAAGGCGCGGATGGTGATGCCGAGCGGGGAGGTCAGGGCGAAGACCTTGCGGATCGTGCCCGACTTGCCGGCGCAATCCATGCCCTGCAGCACGACCAGCAGCGCCTGGCTGCGCTCGGCATAGAGCTTGTCCTGCAGCTCGTCGATCGCAGCTGCATCGCGCTTCAGGCAGGTCTCGGCCTCCTTCTTGTCCTCAAACAGCTCCGGATGCCGCGTCGGGCGTTTGGTGAGGTCGAAGGACTTGCCGGGCTTGGCGACAAGCTCGTCGCGGACGGTTTCGAAGGAAGGGTGGGTCATTGTTTTTCTTCTGTCAGAACCATACCGCTGAGGAATGGCTCAGAGATCGGGTCTTTTGCTATCGCAAACTCCAATAGCGGTTGGGCATATTCGTCGAGTTGAGTCCGCCCCATGCAACTGGGTCGCGACGTCATAAACCCTTCTGAGGGAGTCATCATCCATGCGCGCAGTCGTGAACCGTCTAAACAATCAGGGGCCGGATCGATCCTAAATGGAGCTAAATCAATCAGTTCAGGAATTTCTGCGGCAATATCATTAAGTAGAGGACCGACCTCAGTATCGGACAGCTTGTATCTGACGGATCGAATGCTTGCAGACCTGACTTTCTGACGATTGGTATTAGTATCGTCGTCCTGATACATACCATGTATATCAAGATACCACCCAGTTTGATCTCGCCATAACATCAATGAGTCCAAACTGAGATAAGTGAGGCTGTAGGAAACCGTTACAGCGTAAAGTTCCTCGACTGCCCCCCCGCTTGGCAGGATAAGACTCTTGACTAGGAGCGCACACGGATGAGGCAGAGGATTGTCGGCATCTTCAATGCGACAATCGAATTCTTCAGGGACGGGGTGTGCGCTTGCCGGGGGTCCGCTCCATGCAATTGTCGCGAATAGGGCCATCATCAGTCGCATGCACACCTCCAACTGAAAAAGCCCCGCTAGCGTGGCAGGGCTTTTCCGAAAGCTCAAGGGATACAGGCGCCTAGGAAGAGTAGTATTCCACGACCTGGGACGGTTCCATCTGGACCGGGTAGGGCACGTCGGCCAGTTCCGGCACGCGGACGAAGGTCGAGGTCATCTTCTTGGGATCAACATCGAGATATTCGGGAATGTCGCGCTCGGCCGAGCCGAGGGCTTCCAGCACCAGCGCCATCGAGCGGGATTTCTCGCGCACTTCGACAACGTCGCCGGGCTTGAGGCGATAGGAGGGGATGTTCACCTTGGTGCCATTCACCTTCACATGGCCGTGGTTCACGAACTGGCGCGCGGCGAAGATGGTGGGCACGAATTTCGAGCGGTAGACAAAGGCGTCCAGACGGCTTTCGAGCAGGCCGATCAGGTTTTCCGCGGTGTTGCCCTTGCGGCGCGCGGCTTCGTCATAGGTTTTGCGGAACTGCTTTTCGGTGATGTCGCCATAGTAGAATTTGAGCTTCTGCTTGGCCATCAATTGGAGACCATAGTCAGAGGTCTTGGCGCGGCGGCCCTGGCCGTGCTGGCCCGGCTTGTACTGGCGCTTGTTGACCGGAGACTTGGGGCGGCCCCAGATATTCTCACCGACACGGCGGTCGATCTTGTACTTCGTCGAGTGACGACGTGACATGTAGTACCTCTAGTTTTCAGCGCAGTCCGGCAACGCGTCATCATTGAACGCTGCGATTGCAACGGCGGAAGCTGCACCAACCCGTCCTTGAAGGGGGCGGATAAACGCCAAAACCGGGCCGGCGTCAAGTCGCCCGGCCAGTCGGCGCGGAAAGCTCCTGTTAACCTGAACAGGAGCTTGCGCCCTGCAGAAGAGTTAAAATCCCTGCGTTGCCAGTTTCTGAACACCGCCCGAATACAAGGGTATACAGATAGAAGGCGACAATCGAGGGAAGTACATTGTTCTGGCGGAATACGCGCGGATCAGCATTACCGTTGATGACACTCATGGTGAGCTTGCTCGTGGGTGGCGCTGCCTTTGTGTTCGATCTCAGCCTCTGGCGGTCGGACCAGGCAGAGCTGCAGCAATATGCCGACCTGGCCGCCTTTGCGGCGGTGCCGGACTATACGCCGGGCAATGGCGCGGGAAACATCAACGCCATGCTGGCCGAACAGGCCACCCTGCTCGACCCCTCCGGCGCGCTCAGCCTGTGGGCCAGCGAAGAGACCGTGAACGGCAATTCCGTCCTGATGGTCACCGCCTCGCGTGTCTCTGAATCCTATTTCGCGCGCATCTTCGGGGCTGGCGCCAAGGCGCTTACGGCCCGGGCCGGTATCGGCCTCAGCGGATCTGGCGGGGCATCGGGCGCCTGCGTGCAGACCCTGGCCGAGACGCCCAATACCGGCAGCTGGGACGGCAACCGGTTCGGCGTGAAGATCCACAACAATGCCACGATGAACCTGACCGGCTGTGACTTGCACTCAAATGCCAGCTATTCGCCGCTGGAAAGCTGGCAGACCCAGCGCCAGTCGATCTATCTCGACAATGGCCAGCTCTATGCTCGCAATGTCAGCGCGGTCGGCACCTATGACCAGTCGAATGGTGGCGGCAACGTGCTGCAGATCGACAATCTGTCTGAAAACGCGCCGGCGCGCTCCAACCCGGTGCTGGATTTCACGCCGGTCGCCTCCGGCCCCAACCGGGTCAGCCCGCAGAACCGGGTCCATGGCGGCGGCAACCATGTCGAGATCGAGCCGGGGATCTATTCCAACGGCATCCTGGCGAGCAACAACAACTCCGTGCACATGCAGGCGGGCGTCTATTACATCACCGGTGGGGATTTCCGCTCGGTCAACGGCACGGCCATCACCATGGATCCCGGCGTGTCGGTGATCATGCTCAGTGGCGGGAAGTTCGAGGTCACCGACGGCTCGGGCGTGCGCAACTGGATCGCGCCGGAGAGCGGCGAAACCGCCGGCATCGCCTTCTGGCGCTCGGACGCCGACAATTGCCAGGAGAGCTGGGGCGCGAACAAGACCGCCACCTTTGCCGGCGGGGCGAGTTTCCAGTTCGACGGCATCCTCTATTTCGGCGACTGCGACCTGGTGATCTCCAACAACGCGCAGATCACCACCTATGACAAGGCGACCTATGTGATCGCCAATTCCATCGAGATGACCGGCAATGCCGGCCTCTATATCGATGTCAACGAGCCCTATGGCCTGGCCGAGACATGGGGCGGGGCGCCATCCACGCTGGGGCTGGTCTACTGATGTACCGCCAGATCCTATCCTGGGCCCGCGACCGGAAGGGCACGGCCGCGCTTGAGGCAGGGCTGATCTTCTCGCTGTTCCTGGCCCCGCTCAGCCTGGCGACTGGCGAGTTCCTGCACATGCGCACCGAAAGCAAGCAGATGCGCGAGGCGGTGCACAATGTGATGATCTCCATCGCCCAGTCACCTGAAAGCTATACCGACGATCAGGCCGAAGTGCTGCTGGAGGCCGCTGCCGGCACGGGCGCATCGGCCACGATCACCACCGCCTGCGAGGATCCCGACCGGCTCTATGCCACCGGTGGTGCGGAAGGCGGTGAGCATACCGGCTATTGCGGGCCGGCCGACGAACAGGTGGTCTGGCGCGTGGTCACCGTCACGCGGCCCTACAGCCATATCTTCTTCGACGGCCTGGTGAAGAACGACCAGATCGCCGTCCAGACCGCGTGGAGGGTTCAGTGAAAGCCGTATTCCTGCGCAACCGTTCCGGCGCGACGGCGGTGGAGTTCGCCATGGTCGCGCCGCTTGTGCTCTATTCGGTCGTCGCCCTCCTGGATGTCAGCCGCTATGTGATGACGAGCCAGGCGCTGGAGGCCGGTGTCGACCGGGCCGCGCGCGTGGCCATGGTGTCGAGCGCTGACAGCGCCGCCGAGGCGACCGAGGATTCGCTGCGTGCCGTGGTGCTGGAATATGCCTTCTCCCCGGACGCCGCACCGAGCGTTTCGGCCGTCTGGGACGATGGCGGGGCCAAGGCGGTCGGCTCGACCGTGACGATTACCGCCACCCAGGGCTTTACGACATTTGCGCCCTATCTCGATGGCGTGCTGGGCACGATCGAACAGTCCAGGTCCACCGTGGTGATCAGCTAGCGCGCGTCAAAGCGCTGCGCACAGATGCCCGCCATCCACGGTGATGCAGCTGCCGGTCATGTAGCTGGAGGCCTCGCTGGCGAGCAGCAACAGCGCGCCATCCAGTTCGTGATACTCCCCTGAGCGGCGCTGGGGCACGCGCTTTATCAGTGCCTGGCCATAGTCGCTCTTGAGAAACTCGTCATTCAGGTCGGTCGAGAAGTAACCCGGCGCGATGGCGTTCACGCGGATGCCGTAGCGGGCCCAGTCCAGGGCAAGGCTCCGCGTCATGTGGATCACTGCGGCTTTCGAGGAGCTGTAGGCCGTGCTGCCGGCTTGCGGGCGCAGTCCCGTGATCGAGGCGATGTTGATGATCGATCCGCCGGCCCCGCGCGCGATCATGGCCCGGGCGGCGGCCTGGGCGACGAAGAACACCCCGTGCGTGTTCACGTCATAGGTCCAGCGCCACTCCTCTTCGGGCGTGTCGATGGAGCGTGTGTCGCCCACCACGCCGGCATTGTTGACCACGATATCCACCGCGCCGACCTGCTCGAAGACGGCCCGCACCGCCTCCCCGTCGCTGACATCCAGCGCCAGGGCGGAGGCGCGCCCGCCGGCGCCCTCGATATCCTTCACCAGCGCCTGCAGCCGGTCCTCGCGGCGCGCTGCGGCGATCACCGTCGCGCCGCTGGCGGCCAGCACGCGGGAGAAGTGGGCGCCAAAGCCGGAAGAGGCGCCCGTCACCAGGGTGGTCTTTCCTGTCAGGTCGGCCGTCAGCATGTGTCTCTCCTCCGTCTCGTCTTGCGGCATGCCTACGCGTGCGGCTTGAGCTTGTGTAGTCCTGTCCCGACGCAAAGCGCCCGCGAGTGGGCTCGCGGGCGCCTGGAGGGTGCATCCGAATGCCCTGCAGTTAGGGAACCATCGCCGTGATCGTCGCGATGCCTTTGGCACCGTTCGTGGCCGTAAAGGGCGTGGTCAGGCCCACGACGGGCTGCTGAGAGATATCCTCGAAGGTTACACAGGTCTCTTCGCCGGCATCGGATGTGGCGCACAGGGTCGCGGTCTCAAGGTCCCAGACATAAGTGCCGGCGCTGTCGTCGGAGGCCTTGTAGGTGCCATCATCGACAAAGGTCGCGACCAGGACACCGTCCTCGCCCTCGGCGGCGAATTCGAAGGTCATGGAATCAGCGAGCGCCGGACCCGCGATCAGGGCGCCGAGCGCGGCAAGAGTGAGCAATTTGCGCATATGAAAAATCCCCGGGAACTGGCATTGGTCATCTGGACGGGAAGATGTCGCCCTATGCGATCATCCCGATCCCGCACCCGGACGAGCAGATCCGGTAGGGAGAAAGTATGGCAGCGATGTTCGCCCACCAAGTCAAAGCCTTTTGCCCCGTATCAGGTGTCGACCGGCTTGTTCATGCGCCGCTTGGTCTGGTGGCCGTCCGCGCCGCCGCCTGTGACGGTCTGCCCGCGCATATAGTGGCGTTGCCAGCGCTCCTTCATGGCGTTCTGCTCGCCTTCGCCGAGGCGCTTGTTGAAGTCCGTCCGGCTGTCGCGCCAGGCCTCGTATTCCTTCACCAGGTCGGGGTTTGACGAGAGCAGCTTCCGCTCCGGCGTGATCTCTTCCAGCTTGCGATGTTCCATCAGCGTGATGAAGCAGAAGGGCTCGCCCTTTTTGAAAACCACCTCGCCGGGCCGGGTCATCTGCCAGTTCATGGTGAAGGGAAAGGGCAGCCAGTCCGTTTCAATGAGGCCGGTCAGCGGCGCGATACCATCCTTCGGCCAGTTCGGCGCGCCGGTCGCCCAGACGCCCCAGCCGGGCGGTGTGCGAAAGAGGTGTCCGGTATGGAAGGTGACGATGCCGCGCCGGAAATGGCTGTCGGCGAAGGCGGCCAGCGCGCGCGGATCGCCGGTAGTCAGGAGCTGGAGGTTCTCCTCCATCGGCCCGCCATCCCAGACGATCTTCACGTCGAGTGGGCAGAGGATCTCCCAGCCGGTGGAATTGGCCATGGTCAGCGGCAGGCAGCGATAGGGGTGGCGGTCCGGGAAGGCATCCATCCAGTCGCGCTGGGAACGCGCCGGCACGATTTCCGGGGCAACCTCGTAGATTTTATAGCAATCGAGCTGCATGTACCTTACTCCCGCCTGATACGCTTCGCGTGCCGCCCTCTCCCCTCCCAACCGCCCACAGGGTCGCACCATTGGGGCGGTTGGGAGGGGAGAGGGCGGATCTTGACAATTGCACAGAGCCTTGCCGAAACGCTGTGATGATCACAAGCCCCGAAGACCTGTTCGCCTGGCTCGATGCGCGAGATATCCCGCATACCACGCACTGGCACGAGGCCGTTTTCACCGTGGAGGAAGGCCGCGATCTGAAGGCTGCCATGCCCGGCGGGCACACCAAGAACCTGTTCATGACCAACAAGGATGGCGACCTCATCCTGATCTCGGCTCATGCCGACAGCCAGCTGCCGCTCAACAAGCTGCACCGCGCGCTCGGCGTGAAACGGCTGAGCTTCGGCGCCCCGGAACTGATGGAAGAGGTGCTCGGTGTGACGCCCGGCTCGGTGACGGCCTTCGCGCTGGTCAATGATCCGGGCGCACGGGTGCGCTTCATCCTCGACCATGCCCTCATGCAGCACGACCCGCTGAACTTTCACCCGATGCGCAATATCGCCACCACGGCGATCAGCCGCGCCGATTTCGAACGCTTTGTCACCGAGAGCGGGCACGGGCTGGAGGTGCTGGATTTCTCTGAGCTCACCTGAAATTGCCATCTCACAGGGCTTAAACGCGGGTTTAAGCAATAAGCGCGCAGATTGACGCGATGATCGCCGAGACCCCATCCGAGCTGGAAAAGGCCCTGCCGCCGGGCCAATCGCGGCTTGGCGACGGTCTGCGCTCGGTCGTGCGCAATGGCGCCTGGCTGCTCGGGGCGAGCTGGCTGGCAACGCTGCTCCGGCTTGTCTATGTCGCCATCCTCGCGCGCTGGCTCGGCCCGGAGGGCTTTGGCCTGATCTCGACATTGCAGTCGACCTATCTTGCCGTGCTCGCGACAGCGACGGCAGGGCTGCCGGCTTTCCTGTCAAAGACGCGGTCGGAACGCGGTGACCTGCGCGGCATGCTGGGCGAGGCGCTGAGCGTGCAGGGCGCGGGGCTTCTTGCCTGCGCGCTCGCCTTTGTCGCGCTGGCGGCGGGTTCCGGCGCGAGCGGCACCGAATGGCTGCTGATCGGGCTCTTTGCCGGCGCGCTGGTGCTGCGCGGGCTTTCCATCGCCGTGGCGGACGTGTTCACCGCCCATGAGGACAGCGCCATGGTGCTGCGCCTGGTGGGATCCTTCCGCTTCATGGAAGTGCTCGCCGGGACCTGTGTGCTCTGGCTTGGCGGTGGGCTGATCGGCGTTGCGCTGGTCCATCTTGCCTCCTGGCTTGCCGAGGCGGTGACCGGGTTCTGGCTGATGCGCCGGCGCGTCGGCCCGCTCGGCGGATTGAGCCTGGACCTTGCCGGGATTGCCGGGCCGCTTTTCGGGGTCGGCATCGCGCTGGCGGCCGGCCACTGGATCCGCTCCGCACCGCTGGTGCTGGTACGCTACTCAGAGGCGGCCGGGGACATGATCGGCCAGTTCGCACTGGCATGGAACGCCGCGCTGATGCTCGCCACGCTCACCGTCACAGTCCTGACGGCGGCCTTCCCCGTGCTGGGCCGCGCCCATCAGCGCGCCGATGGCAAGGATGTGCGCTATCTCGATTTCTGCGTCCGCTATGGCTTGCTGGCCGGCGCCGCGGCGGGCCTCGTCGCGTACGCCATGGGCGGCGTGCTGATGCATGCCATCGGCGGGGGCGACTATGGCGCGGCCGAGGCGGTGTTCCAGGTGGCGGCCTGCGTGATCGGGCCCGTGGCGGCGAGCTTTGCCGTCGACCAGATCCTCTACCTCAAAGGCCGCCTGGGCTGGCTGACGGCAGTGAACGCGCTGGCCGTGCTCGCCCTGGTGGCGGGCTTCGTGCCGGTCTTTTCCGCGTATGGCGCGCCAGCCGCAGCCGGGCTGACGCTCGCGGTGGTGCTGGCAGGGCTGGTGGTGAAGCTGCTCGTCCTGCATCGGCTGGCCGAGGTGAAAGCGCTTACTGCGCTCGCCCGCCCCGGGCTTGTCTGGGCCGTCGTGGCAGGTACAGCCTGGCTGGCTGCGCCGCTCGGGCTCTGGCTGCAGCTTGGCGTGGCGGGCGCGGCGCTGATCGCCACAAGCTTCGCCACGGGTACGGTGCGGCTCACCGAATGGCGCGGCGGACTGAACGCCCTGATGGCGCGCCAGCCGGCCTAGACTTTCACGAGGCTTTTCAGTTCCTCGGCCAGGTCGGTCTTCTCCCAGCTGAACTCCCCGTTCGGGCCTGGCTCGCGGCCGAAATGGCCATAGGCCGCGCTCGGGAAATAGATCGGGGCGCCCAGGCCGAGATGGGTGCGAATGCCGCGCGGGCTGAGATCGAACAGCTCGCGCAGGGCGGCCGCGATCCGGTCCTCGGGCGCCCGCCCGGTGCCGAACGTGTCGACAAAGATCGACAGAGGCTGGGCCACACCAATCGCATATGAGACCTGGATCACGCATTTCTTCGCGAGGCCCGCGGCGACCACATTCTTCGCCAGATAGCGCGTGGCATAGGCCGCCGAGCGGTCGACCTTGGACGGGTCCTTGCCTGAGAAGGCGCCGCCGCCATGCGGGGCCGCGCCGCCATAGGTGTCGACAATGATCTTGCGGCCGGTGAGGCCCGCATCGCCATCCGGGCCGCCGATCACGAAACGCCCGGTGGGGTTCACATAGAACTTGTCTTCCGGCGGAAACCAGCCATTGGGCAGTACGTCTGCCACCACCGGGCGGATGATCTCGCGCAGGCCGTCGAGCGAGGCATTGGCCTTGTGCTGGTGGGAGACGACCACGGCGTTCACGCCCACCGGCACGCCGTTCTCATAGCGCAGCGTGACCTGGCTCTTGGCGTCGGGCTCCAGCATGGGCTCGGCGCCGGAATGGCGCAGATCCGCCAGTTTCTTCAGGATCTGGTGGGAATAGAGCAGCGGCGGCGGCATCATTTCCGGGGTTTCGTCGGTGGCATAGCCGAACATGATGCCCTGGTCGCCGGCCCCTTCCTCGGTATAGGTGCCCTGGCCTTCTTCCACGCCCTGGGCGATTTCCACCGACTGGCCGTGGACATGGTTTTCCACCGCCATGGTCTGCCAGTGGAAGCCCTCCTGCTCATAGCCGATGCGTTTGACGACATCGCGCGCGGCCTGGTTCATCTCTTCATGGCTGACGTCTGTACCATTGGTGGTGCGCACCTCGCCGGCCAGCACCACGCGATTGGTTGTGGTCAGGGTTTCCACCGCCACCTTGGCGCGCGGATCGCGGGCCAGGAACAGATCGACAATGGCGTCGGAGATCTGGTCGGCCACCTTGTCGGGATGGCCTTCGGAAACGCTTTCACTGGTGAAGTCGTAGCTGGTCAAGATGAGTGTCCCTCAGGCTGGTGTCGTCGATCTTGCGGCCCGCAAGGTCATTGGGCCACAGGGTGAAGTCAAATCAAGGCTCATGTGAGAATTACGGTGCGGTGACCGCTCAGGAAGATGCGGCGTTCGGCATGGGCGCGAACGGCCCGCATCAGGGCCTGGGCCTCCAGGTGGCGGCCGATCTGGATCATGTCTTCCGGGCGATGGGTGTGGTCAACCGGTTCGGTGACCTGGGTGATGATCGGGCCTTCATCCAGGTCCGAGGTGACATAGTGCGCGGTCGCACCGATCACCTTCACGCCGCGCGTATGGGCCTGGTGATAGGGGCGGGCGCCCTTGAAGCTCGGCAGGAAGGAGTGGTGGATATTGATGCACCGGCCTTCCAGATGTCGGCATACATCATTGCTGAGCACCTGCATGTAGCGGGCGAGCACGACCAGTTCCGCGCCGGTCTCCTCGATCAGTTCGAACAGGCGCGCTTCGGCGTCGGCCTTGGTCTCGGCGGACACCGGCACCTGGTAATAGGGTACGCCCCAGTGCGACAGGGCGGGCCCGAGCGTGTGGTGATTGGAGACGAAGCCGACCGGCTCGATGGCCAGCTCACCCGAGCGCGCGCCGGCCATCAGGGCATTGGCGCAATGGGCCGATTTCGAGACCAAGATCAGCGTTTTGACCTTGTCGTCCTCATTGGTGACCTGGAACTCGGCCTCCAGCTTGTCGGCGACGGGCTGGAAGTCCTTGCAGAACTGTTCCGGCTCGAAACCCGACCGGGTCGGGCGGAAAGCCAGGCGCGTGAAGAACTGGCCGGTCTCCTCATCGCCGAAACTGCGCGAGCGGGCGATGAAACAGCCCTTCTCCTCCATCTGGCGGGCGATGGCTGCGATGATCCCGACCTTGTCGGGACATGAAAGGGTGAGGAGGTAGGTCTCGGTCATGGGGCGCGGGTATAGCTCGGTATGGGCAAAAGGCGAGGGGCCGCAAATGGCCCCCGCCAGGGCCTAATAGCGGTAATGTTCCGGCTTGAACGGGCCGGTGGTTTCCACGCCGATATACTCGGCCTGTTCGCCGCTGAGCTCGGTGAGTTTCACACCGAGCTTTTCAAGATGCAGGCGCGCGACCTTCTCATCGAGATGCTTGGGCAGGGTGTAGACCTTGTTCTCGTACTCATCCCCGCGCGTCCAGAGCTCGATCTGGGCGAGGGTCTGGTTGGTGAAGCTGGCCGACATCACGAAAGAGGGGTGGCCGGTCGCGTTGCCAAGGTTCACGAGGCGCCCTTCGGACAAGAGGATGATCCGCTTGCCATCGGGGAAGGTGATCATGTCGACCTGCGGCTTGATGTTCGTCCACTCGAAATTGCGCAGGCCCTCGACCTGAATCTCATTGTCGAAATGGCCGATATTGCAGACGATCGCCATGTCCTTCATCGCGCGCATATGGTCGACGGTGAGGATATCCTTGTTGCCGGTGGCGGTGACGAAGATGTCGGCCTTCGGTGCGGCTTCGTCCACGGTGAGCACCTCGAACCCGTCCATCGCCGCCTGCAGGGCGCAGATCGGGTCGATCTCGGAGACGGCGACGCGCGCGCCCGAGCCGGCCAGCGACGCCGCCGAGCCCTTGCCGACATCGCCATAGCCGGCCACGAAGGCGGTCTTGCCGGCCAGCATCACATCGGTGCCGCGGCGGATAGCGTCAACGAGGCTCTCCTTGCAGCCATACTTGTTGTCGAATTTCGACTTGGTGACGCTGTCATTCACATTGATCGCCGGGAAGGGCAGGCGGCCCTTTTCCATCAGCTGGTAGAGGCGGTTGACGCCGGTGGTGGTCTCTTCCGAGACGCCCTTGATGGCGTGGCGCTGCCTGGTGAACCAGCCCGGCGAGGCCTCCATGCGCTTCCTGATCTGGGCGAAGAGGACGGTCTCTTCTTCCGATTTCGGTTTCGACAGCACGTCCTCACCTTCCTCGGCGCGCGCGCCGAGCAGGATATACATGGTGGCATCGCCGCCATCATCGAGGATCAGGTTCGCCATCTTGCCATTCGGCCAGTGGAAGATCTTGTCGGCAAAGTCCCAGTATTCCTCCAGCGTCTCGCCCTTGTGGGCAAAGACCGGGGTGCCGGCGTCGGCGATGGCCGCGGCGGCATGGTCCTGGGTCGAATAGATGTTGCAGCTGGCCCAGCGCACTTCCGCGCCCAGGGCTTCCAGCGTCTGGATCAGGACGGCGGTCTGGATCGTCATGTGCAGGGAACCGGCGATGCGCGCGCCCTTGAGCGGCTGAGACGGACCGAACTCCTCGCGCGCCGCCATCAGGCCGGGCATCTCGGTCTCGGCAATCGCGATCTCCTTGCGGCCATACTCTGCCAGCGAGATATCGGCGACGGCATAGTCGGTCATATCAAAGTTCCTTTATATGATTTCGAGCTTGTCCGGGGCGTATCAGATATGGCGCGGCGGGGGAAGAGGCCCCATGTAGGCAGGTGCGATGAAAGACATGGGGACACGGGCGCCGGGCTGGAAATCCCGGCAGGCCAGGGCGGCGCCGACGGGCGTCAGCCTGAACCTTGTGGTGTTCCTGATCGGCGTCGCCATCGCCTTTCTCGACCGGCTGATCACGATTGTGTTCATCGTTCTGCCGCGCGATTGCGACCACATGCAGCTCGGCTTTTTCGGCGGGCCGGAGCGGCTTGGCATGGTGGGTTGGCTCGCCGCGATTGCCGGCGCCCTGCTGATCTTCCAGCTCTTTCTGGCCTGGTCGGGCTGGCGCGAGCGTAACTGGCGCTGGCCGGACGCGGTGCTCGGTCTCGTCAATCTCGGCCTGATCTCGATCCCGCTGGCCTATGCGCTCCTGAGCTGGGCGTTCTTCACGCCGACCCACCCGCTCGCGCAGGCGATCAACCGGGGCACCCAGATCATTGCACCGGTCGAGTTCTATGATCTCTGGCCGGTAGAGGACAGGACGTTTGATCCGGAGCTGGGCTGGGTGGAAATCGCTCCCGGCGAGTGGCGTAACGAGGCCTTTGGTGTCGTCATGCGGTATGAGCTTGTCGGACGCTGTTGGGGCGAGGACTTTGTCCGGGCGAATTTCGAGGCCCGGTATCCCGGCAGGGAGTTTCAGATGCCCGGCTGGGTCGAGCGGACAAGATGGGTCTGGTACGATCTGGAAGGCCGCCTGATCGAAGGCCAGCATGATGGCCGAAGAAACTGGCTTGAGCCTGCCGATGGCGAGTTCTCGCCACTGACCTTCGACGATATCGGACTAAACATGTGGATTGCACGCCAAGAACGCGAGCCGGCCCGCCCCACCGCGCCCGACGGCATGCCGATCCTCACGCGTGAAGAAATCGATGCCATCGTCGCCGAGGCCTGGGCGGAGGCTGAGGGGCCGTGACTTTCTCTGGAGTCCGTTGCCGGAAAATCGGCACCGCCTTCCCCCCGCATCCCCCGCGGGGGGAGCAGGACTGCTGTTCCGTCCGGCGTGGTTGTCGCAAAGCTGGTCCCTGGATCCCCGCTTTCGCGCGGATAAGCGGCTCTGTGTGGCACACAGCCCTGAGCGCGTCTCATGTGAGCGCAGCGATACGGAGACAAACAAGGAGGCAGCCCTGAGCGCGATCCATGTGAGAGCGCGAGCCCGATACGGGATCAGACAGAAAAGCCCGCTACAAATCCCGCCAGCGGGCATCCACGCCGAGCTCGTCGAGCACCTCTTCCCAGAGTTCGCGCAGGGGGCCGCGCTGCTGGTCCATGCGACCTTGGCGCGGGATGAGGCGCACTTCCAGTTCCACGCCGCGCAGATCGCTGCCGAACCGGTCTTCCACCGCCTCGGCGATCACTTCGGGGGCTGGTAGGGGCGTGCTGGAATAGGCGCTGAAAATGGTCGAGTTCTGCAGCATGTCGGAGACGACGATCAGGTGGCGCTCTTCGACATCGCGGCCGAAATTTTCCGTCAGGGCGAGGCGCGCAATCGCCTCCAGGATCGGGCTGGCGGGCGCTTCCCTGGGTTCGACGAGATCGGCCACCACGGCCTCCAGCGGGCCTTCGAACAGCTCATTATAGCGCGCCTCGATCTTTTCCGGATTGCGGAACAGCGGGTTCACCTGGCTGCCGCGCCCGGGATTGCACAGCGAGAACCGCCCGCGCGGATCGATCTCCCCGCGCGCATCCAGCTCGAACAGGGTAAAGCGCTCGCCGACATTCAGCCGGTCGCTTTCCCGGCGTACCAGCGCGGCGATCAGCTCGGCCTGCTCGGGGCTGTACTCGTCGGTCTTGTCGAGGATGATGGCGGTATGGGGCGGGGCATCGCCGTCGATGCACAGCGTTGTCTCGTCATAATCGGGCGGCTGGACCTTCACGATGGCATAGGCCGCCAGCGCGACGACGCCCACCGCCACGGCGATATTGACGAAGGCCATGCGGCGCTGGCGCCGGCGACGGCGTCGGCTCATGAATTGCTCCCATAGCGGCGGACCAGCGCGACCACTTCGCCGTCGACATCGAACTCGTCGGCGAGCAGCTTGTCAGCGGTTTCCAGCATGACGGCATATTTCTCCACGGTATGGTCCATCGCCTGGCGCAGGTTCACCTTGTCGGCTCCGTTCAGCTTGCCGTCGAAGTCGTGTTCGATTTCCTCGATCACGTCCTCATAGCTGTCATAATAGTCTTCCAGGGCGAATTGCAGGTCGCGGCGCGCGCCTTCGAAGTGCCGCGCGGCATCCGACAGGCCCGGAAAGGCACTGTCGGCCTTGCGGCCCTCGAAGGCCGCCAGCGCCGAGATAGCAAGGCCGAGGGCGAACAGCACCATGGCGTCGAGGGAATGCAGCGCGAAAGGCCGGCACATGGCATTGGTTGCCGCCGTGCCGATCGTGTTGCCGATATCCGAATTCAGCACCGCTTCGCAGACCTCCGGCTCGATGAAGAAGCGCGGGAAGGTGGTGGTCTTGACCTCGGGGAAGGTCATGCCCAGCGCCTGCAGGTCGAGAATGTTGCGGTAATGGGCCGCCGACAGGTTGACCATCAGCACCGTGGCCACGCCGAAACAGATCGCGAAAAAGCCGAACAGCTTGATATAGATGCGCCCGTCGCGAATCCGGAACCAGGCCAGCACGCCGAGCCCGGCCAGCGTCAGGGCTCCGGCAACCCAGAAGGGCGGGGCGAAATTGCTGTTGGTGGCAAAATAGAGCGTGAAGACCACAGAGACGAGTGCCACCAGAAGGCCCGCCACAGCGAAGGAATCGCTGGCATTCTGCTCCCGGCTCAGCGGCACGGAGATGTGCCTGAGCCCCCAGTAGCCGATGATGAAATAGCTGGTCGCGACATTGGCGAGCGACACCGCGGCGGCCTGGAATACCCCGCCGAACAGGCCGAACTCGCTTTCGCGGGCAAAGAAATAGGCGTTCGCCGCGCTCTCGAAGATCACCAGGAGGAAGATGAAGGAGAGGCTCAGGATGCGCACTTCCGGGTGGTCGGAGACATAGTGCACGCCCTGGCCGGAATGGTCGCCGAGCTTCAGCGGGACATCCTTGTTGGGCGGCCGGCTGCCACCGCCCAGCTCGCGAAAGCGCCAGAAACTGACCATGGAGCGGGCGAGATAATCGGCCTGGATGCGCACCTCGTCGAGCTCCGCGCTCGGCCGGCTGGCATAATATCCGATATGCTCGTCGCTGATCTCCACCGGCCCTTTCGGCGGCGTGGCAGGAGCGGTCGGTGCGGGTGTGGGAGTGGGGGGCTGTGTCTGGTCCAAGGTTTCGTCTGCCATGGCCCGCCCAGCACCTTTCGAACGTATTAACTATTCAGCCCGTTCCCTGAAAAGCGTTTTTTCAGCCTGCCTGCAAGACCTTATCCGCCTGCCTTTTCTCCGGCGCTCTTCTCAACGCCGCCGACAGCGCGCGCAAGGCTCGCCTTCGCGCTGCCCGGACGCTTCGGCTGCGGCTGGTCCGGTGCGGGGGCCCAGCCAGACAGCCAGACAATCTCGAAGCTCGCGCGCACCCGGCCATCAGGATCGGAGAACTGCTCGATATAGAGCTCGGCCATGCGCATCAGGATGCGGCGCGAGAGCGGGCGCCCCCCCGCCGCAAAGGCGGCCTGCTCGCCCATGCCGCGCAGATCCTCGATCAGCTTCAGTGGATGGCCATAGCGCACGGTGACATGGTCGACATCGGCGACCGGCAGGGCAAAGCCGGCGCGCTGGAGCAGGGCGGCGCTGTCCTGCAGGCCGGGCAGGGGCGAGACGCGCGGGGCGGCCCCGCCGGTCAGCTCGCTTTCGGCCTGGAGAAGACAGGTGCGTAGCTCAGCCAGCGTGCCCGCGCCAAACCAGGCGCCGAGAAAGAGGCCGTCCGGCTTCAGCATCCGCCGGATCTGGACCAACTGGCCCGGCAGATCATTGGCCCAGTGCAGCGACAGGGCGCTGGCGACGAGATCGAAGCTCGCCTCCTCGAATGGCAGGGTCTCGCCCGGCGCGCTCACCGCCTCGAAGCCGCTTTCGCGCGCCGCCGCGGCCATGGCCGGGCTGGGATCGAAACAGGTGACATGGTCGACCTGCGCGCTTTCGCCCAGTTTCCAGGCAAGCGTGCCACTATGGCTGCCAAGATCGAGCGCCTTGGGAAACCGGTGTGCGCTGTCGGCCAGCCGCTCGACCATCCCGCTCGACACGCGCTGTTTGAGAAAGTCATACTCATCGAAACCGGGCGCGGCGCGGTCGCGAAAGGCGATGTGACGCGCGCGGTCGAAGACGAGCGGGGGCGAATTGGCATCCATGGAGCTGGATATGGCCCGGCTGGGCGCGCGTGCAAAGGCCCTTGTGCGGGCCGGCGGCGAGGTGCTGTGGCCGTCGCGCTCGCTGGTCTCGGGTGCACGCAATATCGGTGAGGGCGCGCTGTCGCCGGCAGAGTTTGCGCGCCTGACCTTTATCAGCCAGCCGGTCTGCGACACGTGCGGCCAGCCGCAGGAGGTGGATCTCGGCGAAGAAACGGTCTGCGCGGCCTGTCTCGCAAAGCCCCCGAAATGGGGCGCGGCGCGCTCGGCGCTGGTCTATGACGAAGCCTCCCGGCGCATCGTGCTCGACCTGAAACGTTCCGGCCGGCGCGACGGGCTCGCGATCATGTCGAACTGGATGCTGGAGGCCGCCCGCCCGCTGCTGGCCGATGCCGACATGGTCATGCCCGTGCCGCTGCACTATCGGCGCCTGGCAAGCCGTGGCTTCAACCAGTCGGGTTGGCTCGCCGCCGGCCTTGCCCGCCGCGCCGGCCTGCCCCTGCGTGTGGACATATTGAAGCGCGTGAAAGCCACCCCGAGCCAGGGCGGGCTCAGCCCGCGTGCGCGCAAGCGGAACGTTTCCGGCGCCTTCGCGCTTCGCAAGGGAAAGGCGCGCGCCGTGGAGGGCCGCCGCGTGCTGCTTGTCGACGATGTGCTGACCACTGGCGCCACCCTGGAAGCGTGCATCCGCCCGCTCCTGAAAGCCGGCGCAGCTGGCGTGGATATCGTGACACTTGCCCGCGTTGTGCGGGCGCGGGATACCTCTATATGATCAGTATGAAAACCAATGGAGTATGCCCGGTAATGGCCAAGGTCGAGATCTATACGCGTGCTTTCTGCCCGTACTGTGTGCGGGCGGTCAGCCTGCTCAAGGACAAGGGGGTCGAGTTTACCGAGATCGATGCCGGCATGGATGTGCAGAAGAAGTCCGAAATGGTCCAGCGGTCCGGCGGGGCGCGCACCTTCCCGCAGATCTTCATCGGTGAGGCCCATATCGGCGGCTGCGACGACATGATGGCGCTGGAGCGCGCCGGCAAGCTCGACCCCATGCTGGAGGGCCTTTGAGCTTTGATCCGCTACGCCCTGATCTGTCATGACTGCGCGGCCGAGTTCGAGGCCTGGTTTGCCTCATCGGAAGGCTATGACGACCAGTCCGGGCGCGGCCTTGTGACCTGCGCGGTCTGTGGCGGGTCCCATGTCGGCAAGCAGATCATGGCCCCGGCAGTTTCGGGCACGAAGAAATCCGCCGGCGGCGACCCGGCCGAGGCGCTCGCCCACAAGGTGGCCGAGGCCGCGCGCCAGCATGTCGCGGACAATTTCGACTATGTCGGCCGCGACTTCGCCCATGAAGCGCGTGCGATGTATTATGGCGATGTGGAAGAACGCCCGATCTGGGGCGCGACCACGGTCGATGAGGCCAAGGCGCTGAAAGACGAAGGCGTCCCCGCCAGCCCGCTGCCCGCGCCTTTCGTCCCCGAACGCCCGCGCGAGCCGGATGAGAGTTTGAATTAAGCGATCTTCTCTTCGACTCCCCGCGAAAGCGGGTCTTCTCTTCGACTCCCCGCGAAAGCGGGGGTCCAGGGGCCGGCCTCGCATCTGCCTCTCCCGGTTGGAACAACGGTCCATGGATCCCCGCTTTCGCGGGGATGAGCGGCACTGGGGGCGGTTTTGGGGCGCAGCCCTGAGCGCGATCCATGTGAGGGCGTAAGCCCGATACGGGATCAAACTATAAGCCCCGCCCTTCATCCTTCGTCTCCGCTCAGGATGAGGGCTTTTTAGCTGTCACACAGGAAAACCGCCCCCCTGCGCCGTGGTGACGTCTTGACCGCAGCGCTTCGCCGGGTCATCTGGGGCGAGATCAAGATTTGCAAGGGTCGACACCGAAAATGGCAGCTTCCGAATATACCCGTGGGTCCATGGACATTTCCGACCAGACGAGCACCTGGAACGGCTTCATCAAGGGCGCCGTCTGGGGTTCGGCGCTGCTGCTGACGGTCCTGGCCTACCTCACCTTCACCCTGGCGATTGGCATGAACTGGCTGATCGCCCTGATCATCTGCGCCGGCGCGGCCGTGGTCGGCGGCCTGCTCATGGGCATGGGCGGGGCCTGGATCGGCACGGTGATCGGCCTCACCGCCCTGGCGGTCTTCGTCCAGATCATCATCTCGATTTCCCGCGCCCTCATCGGGTAGGGCGTGGCTCAGGCCTCGTCACAGTCGCTACAGCGCGACACGGTCGGGTCCTGGCATAGGCGTTCGAGCGCGATCGGCGCAGCGCAGCTTTCGCAATATCCGAAAGCGCCGGTTTCGAGCCGGTCGAGCGCATCCTCAATGTTCTGCAGATCATTGCTGCGCGCCATCGGTTTGGCCGGTGGGCGATTGGTCCGCAGGTGCGGCGAAGGTCCCAGATCGAATTTCACAAGCCAGATGCTGCTCGCCGATTAGGGGTTTGGCAAGGGCTTGTTTGCGAACTAAGGCGTGCTTTTATCGACTAACGATGTTGCCTGTTCCGAATGGAGACACCGCCTGTGGCAGAGCCTTCCCTAGTCCTGAACGGTGCGACCAAACGGTTCGGCGCCTTCACCGCCGTTGACCGTCTGGGCTTCGAGGTTCCGGCCGGTTCGATTGTCGGATTCCTCGGGCCGAACGGGGCCGGAAAGTCGACCAGCCTGCGCATGGCGCTGGGCATCATGACCCCCGATGAGGGTTCGGTTTCGCTGTTCGGCGAAACCCCGGAGCTGTCGGCCCTGCGCCGGGTCGGCTTCCTGCCGGAAGAGCGCGGGCTCTACAAGAAGATGACCGCGCGCCAGACGGTGGCCTATTTCGCGCGCCTGAAGGGCCTGACGGCCAGCGAGGCCAACGCGCGCGCCGACGAACTGCTTCACTCCACCGGCCTTGGCGAGTTTGCCCGCGCGAAGATTTCCAAGCTGTCCAAGGGCATGGCCCAGAAGGTCCAGATCCTGTCCACGCTGGCCCACAATCCCGATTTCCTGATCCTGGACGAGCCGTTTTCCGGCCTCGACCCGGTCAACCAGCAAGCGCTGGAAGAGATTATCCGCGAGCAGCATGCTGCCGGCGCGACGGTACTTTTCTCCACCCATGTCATGGAGCATGCCGAGCGGCTGTGCGAATCCATCGTGATGATGGCACGCGGGCGCAAGGTCTTCGACGGCACGCTGGAGGCGGCCTTCGACGCGCTCGGCCGGCGCGCCAGGATCGCCGTCGAGCCCGGCTTCGACCTGCCGGCGGCCTTCACCGAGACCGGCTTCCAGCTTGAGCGCGATGCGGCCGACCACGAAGACGGCGCCGACTGGTGGGTGGTTTCCCTGCCCGATGGCCGCAGTGCCCAGGGCGCGCTCAGAACCGCCATCGAGGCCGGCGCGCCGATTGCCGGCTTCATGCAGGAGGAAGCGCGCCTGCGCGATGTCTTCGTCTCGCTGGTCGAGCGTGAGGAAGCGCGCGGCAAGCTGCCGCCGAAACCCGAACCGGAACACCCTGCGGAGGCCCTCTAGATGCTGCGCTCCATCTATCTCGTCGCCCGCCGGGACTATCTCGGATACGTCACCGCCTGGGGCTTCTGGCTCGGCCTGCTGATCACGCCGATCCTGTTCAGCGTCGGCATGATGGTGCCGGCCATGGCCGCCAGTTCCGTGCCCGTGCGCCATTTCACCATTGTGGATGCCGGGGGCGATTTCCACGCCGCCATGGTCGAGGAACTGGCCGACCGGCGTGTGCGCAGCGCGCGAAACCTGGTCGAGGGCGCGGGGCTCCTGCTCGGCAGCGATGCCGACCGGGACGCCGCGCTGGAGCGCTTTGACGCCGCCATCGAAGCGGGCGACACGCCCACTGAAGCCCTCGCCGTCGCCGCGCCGCAGCTGCCCGAGCTGCAGATTCCCGAGCGCGATTTCGTGCTGGTCGACCCGCCTGCGGGCACGCTCGACGGTCTGCGGCCCTATCTCACCGGCGCGCGACACGTCGAGACCGAAGACGGCCCACACCCGCTCTTTGCCGCCCTCATCGTGACGGAAGAGGGGGTGGAATACTGGAGCGAGAATGTCACCGTGGATGGCATCAAGGCGCTCGCCCGCCGCGCTGCGAGCGATATGGCGCGCAACCAGATCTTCGGCGATGCCGGGGTTTCGGTGGATATTCTCGACGAGATCAGGGCGGCCACACCCGACTTGCTGGAAAAGCGCCTGCGTGAGGAAGCCAGCGCCGATTCCGAAGTGACGCTCGCCGACCGGGCGCCTTTCTTCGTCTCGGTGGGTCTCTCCTTCTTCCTGTGGACGCTGATTTTCTCGGTGGTGAACTATCTCCTGATGGGCACGATCGAGGAGCGGTCGAACAAGATTTTCGACACGCTGCTGACCTCTGTGAAACTGCCGCACCTGCTCGCCGGCAAGCTGATCGCGGTGCTGGCGGTCTCGCTCACCCTCATGTCGGTCTGGACCCTCGGCGGCATCGGGGCCACCTCGCTGGGCGTGTCCTTCCTGCCGGGCGAGGCGCGCGAAATGGTCGGCGCGATTGCCGCCGCCGCGCTCGACCCCGGTATTTTGGTCCCGGCCCTGATCAGCTTCCTGCTCGGCTATCTGATGTATGGCTCGATCTTCCTGGCCATCGGCTCGCTCTGCGACACGATCCAGGAGGCCCAGACCCTGATGACGCCGCTGCTCATCTTGCTGATGATCCCGCTTTTTGTCGTCATCGTCGCGATGACCGATCCGGAAAGCCCGATCCTCGCCGTGCTCTCCTGGGTGCCGCTGTTCACGCCCTTCCTGATGATCCTGCGCATGCCGACTGACCCGCCGGCCTGGGAGATCACCGCGCAGATGGCGCTGATGATCTGTTCCACCGGCGCGATCCTGTGGCTCGCCGCGCGCATCTACCGTGCGGGCGCCGTGCATGGCGCGGGCGTGAATGACGCGATGGGATATCTGAAGCGGTCCCTGAGCTTCGGGCGGGGCTAGGGCAAGTCCCTGTCTGATCCCGTATCGGGCCCACGCCCTCACATGGATCGCCTGAGTCCTTGCCTGTCTCCGTATCGCTTCGCTCGCATGAGACGGGCTCAGGGGTGAGTCCTTGCCTGTCTCCGTATCGCTTCGCTCACATGAGACGGGCTCAGGGCCGAGTCCTTGTTTGATCCCCGCTTCACTGCGTTTTGCGATGGATCGAGCTCAAGGCTGCCTGCCCCCAGAGCCGCTGATCCCCGCGCAGGCGGGGATCCAGGGACTGCTGTCCCGGCCGGGAGAGGCAGGTGCGAGGCCGGCCCATGGACCCCCGCTTTCGCGGGGGGATGCGGGGGGAGAGGGGCTTGTGCCCCTGTTCCGGCAACGGCCCCCAGAGCCCGACTCCCCGTGGCTTGACCGCGGGGCCCATCACCCACTCTTGCGGCCATGCCATATGGAGAAACAGATGCTCCGGCGGCGACGCCCGACTCCAGCGCCACCATCTCTCCCGCCGCCCTGTCCAGAGCTGGACCCCGTGGTCAAGCCACGGGGAGTCGACCGCTCGTATCCGACCCACTTGCCGCGGCCCGCACACTCTCGGGCATGAACCCGCTCGCCGATCCCTTCTCCCGGGTGCACCCGCTCTTCTGGCCGGTGCTGTGGGTTTCCCTGCGCGCCTTCGTGGCCTGGACGGGGAAGTTGATCGAGGCGGGGCATGGCTATGCCAGCATGCGCGTCGAGATCACCTGGTATGGCTGGATCCATGTCGTGTATCTGGACCTCAGCCCGCAGCGCGCCGCCTTCAACCGGCATATGGCCGGCGTGGAGGACTGGCGAGGCGTGCTGGCTGTAGCGAAGCGAAAGATCGAGGATCTGATCTCAAGGGAGAGTCCCGACCTGTCCCATCGGCACGTCACCTGCGCCTTGCGCCTCCCTCTCCCGGTCGCGGGGTGTGAGGGCAAAGGATCGATGAAATCGATCCTCCGAGCACGACTGAGG